>FWPV01000299.1_pt1 | contig 166502 bp, 155 predicted proteins | sample 2228371 | NCBI WGS metagenome assembly FWPV01 (sample SAMEA103939776, study PRJEB20133) | metagenome
TGATCCCATGCCGAACTCAGAAGTGAAACGCGGTAGCGCCGATGGTAGTGTGGCATTCGCCATGCGAGAGTAGGACACTGTCAGGCACCTATTTAGAAGAGGTCTCCCATTCGGGAGGCCTTTTTGCATTTCTGCGTTCCAAAAATCTGCCATGCCGCCGGCATTTTAGTAAAAGTGCTGGGCTATCAAGGGATTGCCCGTTACTCTTTAGCCGTTACCGATTAACACGTGATGCTCGCCAGCGAGGTATTGATGGCTACGTTGAAGGAAATTGCACAGGAAGCGGGGGTTTCTCTCGCGACGGTATCCCGGGTACTGAACGAGGATCCCAGCCTGAGCGTCAAGGAAGAGACCAAGCAGCGGATCTTCGAGATTGCCGAACGGCTGGAGTACAAGACCAGCAGCGCCCGCAAGGGGGTACACAAGAGCAAGCTGCACTTTCTGGTGGTCTATGCCTATCCCCAGAGTACCGAGGTCAACGACCCTTACTATCTCGCTATCCGTTATGGTATCGAGACCCAGAGTGCCCGCCTCAATATCGAGCTGACCCATCTCTACAACTGCGGTGAAGGGCGCGAGCTGAGCGCCGTGGATGGCATTCTGGTGGTCGGCACCCTCACAGCCGAGCGTCTCGTCCAGCTAAGGGCTTGTTCCAGCCAGCTGGTGTTTGTCGACTGCCGTTCACAGGGAGAGTTCGACTCGGTCGATGTGGATCTCGCCCTGATCAGCCAGCAGGTCGTCGATTACTTCATCGCGCAGGGGCATCAGCGCATCGGTTATATCGGTGGCCAGGATGAGAATCCGGACCTGCGTGAACTGGCCTTCCGGGATTATGGCCAGCGGCTGGGGGTGGTGCAGGAGAGCGATCTCTATCGTGGGGACTTCTCCAGCGCTTCCGGCTACCAGTTGGCGAAGGAGATGCTGGCCGGCGACTGGCCCAAGGCGCTGTTCGTCGCCTCCGACTCCATCGCCATTGGCGTGCTGCGTGCCATTCACGAGAAGGGACTGGCGATTCCCCAGCAGATCGAGCTCATCAGCGTCAACGATATTCCGACTGCCAAGTTCACCTTCCCGCCGCTCTCCACGGTGCGGATCCACTCCGAGTTGATGGGCTCCCAGGGGGTCAATTTGCTGGTTGAGCGGCTGCGAGACGAGCGGGATATTCCACTTCGGGTGCTGGTACCGAGCAAGTTGACCCTGCGCGGCACCACTCGCTGATTTTAGTAAAATGCTCTGCTTTTTAGTCGCACCATCTTGCGGTGGTGCGACACATCTCCCAAGCAAACCTCTTTCCCATATCATCCAACAACTTCATATCATATTGTTTTGTAGCTGATTTTATTGCTAATCAGCCAACTGTTATCAACATCCATGCCACTCCTCCATATCTTGCCCTCCTTTATCTCCCGCTTCTGATCTCGCTCACAAAACCATCTGTTCATTGTGATCAGGTTAAAACTTTACCAATGCAAAGCTGATATTTAGTAAATGTTTATCTAGAGTTTACCCAGTTAACGTTGCCTTGTTCCGGGAGGACATGTGAATAACTGGGAAAACGTCCAATTCGTTGGTGAAAACAGGCTGGCCCCGCGCGCCTACTTCTTCTCTTATGCCGACCACGCGCTGGCGGCCACCATGCAGCGCGAGCTGAGCCGCCGTTTTCTGAGCCTTGGTGGCCAGTGGCAGTTCCACTACTTCGACCACCCCCTGCAGGTGCCGGAGGCCTTCTATCACAGCCCCATGAGCGAGTGGGGCCAGATCACCGTGCCCAACATGTGGCAGATGGAAGGACATGGTCAGCTGCAGTACACCGACGAAGGTTTTCCCTTCCCCATCGACGTACCCTTCGTGCCGACCAACAACCCCACCGGCGCCTATCAGCGCAGCTTCACGCTGAGCCCGGCTTGGGATGGCGAGCAGGTGATCATCAAGTTTGACGGGGTGGAGACCTACTTCGAGGTCTATGTGAACGGCCAGTATGTCGGCTTCAGCAAGGGGAGCCGCCTCACCGCCGAGTTCGATATCAGCGCCTACGCCAACATTGGCGAGAACCTGCTGTCAGTGCGGGTGATGCAGTGGGCTGACTCCACCTATATCGAAGATCAGGATATGTGGTGGATGGCGGGGATCTTCCGCGACGTCTATCTGGTGGGCAAACCGGTCGCCCATGTGCAGGACTTCTTCATCCGCACCGCGCTGGCCGACGACAATCAAAGCGCTACCCTGAGCTGCGATATCCAGTTGGAAAATCTTGGTGTGCCCGCCCGTGATCACCGTCTGGTCTGGTCGCTGCAGGATCAGGGCAACGAGATCGCCAGCGGCTCCCTCGACCATCTCGCCATCGATGGCAAGTGTGATTGCCGCTTCACGCTGGATCTGGCCAACCCCCATCTGTGGAGCGCTGAAGACCCGTACCTCTACCAGCTGCAACTCTCCCTCTACAACGGTCAGGGGGAGCTGCTGGAAGTGATCCCGCAGCGGGTCGGGGTGCGTGAAATCAGGGTCAAGGATGGCCTCTTCTACGTCAACGGCCACTACCTCAAGCTGCACGGGGTGAACCGCCACGACAACGACCACCTCAAGAGCCGCGCGGTCGGCATGGATCGGGTGGAGCGCGATATCGTGCTGATGAAGCAGCACAACCTCAACTCGGTGCGCACCGCCCACTACCCGAACGACCCGCGCTTCTACGAGCTGTGCGACCAGTACGGTCTGTTCGTGATGGCGGAGACCGACGTGGAGACCCACGGTTTTGCCAACGTCGGCGATCTCAGCCGCATCACCGACGACCCCTTCTGGGAGCCGGTGTTCGTGGATCGCATCGAGCGCCACGTGCACGCCCAGAAGAACCACCCCTCCATCATCATCTGGTCGCTCGGCAACGAGTCCGGCTACGGCTGCAACATCAGAGCAATGTACCAGCGCTGCAAGGCGATCGACCCGACCCGGCTGGTGCACTACGAAGAGGATCGCGATGCCGAGGTGGTGGACGTGGTGAGTACCATGTACTCCCGCGTTTCCCAGATGAACTGCTTCGGCGAGTTCCCGATGGCGAAGCCGCGTATCCTCTGCGAATACGCCCACGCCATGGGCAACGGCCCGGGTGGCCTTAGCGAATACCAGCAGGTGTTTGACCGCCATCCCCACATTCAGGGTCACTACATCTGGGAGTGGTGCGATCACGGCATTCTGGATCAGGACGAGCAGGGCCGCCCTGTCTACAAGTATGGCGGCGACTACGGCGACTACCCCAACAACTACAACTTCTGCATGGATGGCCTCATCTATCCGGATCAGACCCCAGGGCCGGGGCTGCGCGAATACAAGCAGGTGATCTGCCCGGTCAAGGTGCGCGAGCTGGATCTGGCGAGCGGCAAGCTGGCGGTGGAAAACCGCTACTGGTTCTCCACTCTCGACGATATCCGCCTGCTGGTCGAGGTGAAGGCCGAAGGCGAACTGCTGGCCAGCCAGCAAATCCGGTTGGAAGGGATTGCTCCCGGTGCCACCACTGAGCTGCAACTCGAACTGCCATCCCTCGATGGGCGGGAAACCTTCGTCCAGCTGCGGGTCATCAAGGCCACCGCCACCCGCTATAGCACGGCGGAACACGAGCTGGGCCAGTACCAGTTCCAACTGAAGGCATCGACTCGCCAGCTGCGACCCTTTGCCAATCCCAACGCTACTGCACTGCAGATTGCCGACGAGCGCCTCGCGCTGACCTTGAGCGGCAGCGGCTTTGCCCTGCGCTTCTCGAGCCTCGACGGCAAGCTGGTGAGCTGGCAGCAGGATGGTATCGAGCTCATCGAGCGAGCCCCACGCCTCACCTTCTTCAAGCCGATGATCGACAACCACAAGCAGGAGTACGAGAGCCTGTGGCACCCGAACCACCTGCAGATCATGCAGGAGCACTTCCGCACTCTGAGCTGGCGTCAGCTGGGCGAGGCGGTTGAGGTAACGGTGGAGAGTCTGATCGCACCGCCGGTGTTCGACTTTGGCATGCGCTGCCGCTACGTCTACACCCTGAGCCCGAACGGCCAGCTGCATGTGGCGCTCTCCGGCCAGCCCTACGGCGGTTATGACGACATCATCCCCAAGATCGGCTTCGAGCTGGGTATTCGCCAGGATCTCGACCGGGTGCACTACTACGGCATGGGCCCGGGCGAGAACTATCAGGATAGCCGCCAGAGCAACTGGATCGACAGCTTCCAGAGCACAGTCGGCGAGATGTGGGAGCACTACCCCTTCCCGCAGGACAACGGCAACCGCCAGCAGGTGCGCTGGGCGACCCTGACCAACCGCCACGGCGCCGGTCTCTACGTGCGGCCTGATGCCCCCATCAACCTGAGCGTCTGGCCCTACAGCTGGGAGCATATCCACGCGGCGCAGCACATCAACGAGCTGGAACCGAGCGGTTATCTCACCCTCAATCTGGATCACAAGGTGCTGGGACTGGGTTCCAACTCCTGGGGCTCCGAGGTGCTGGACTCCTGGCGGGTGCGCTTCGAGCCATTCAGCTTCGGCCTGACCCTGCTGCCCATCGCCCGTGGCAACCTCAATCCGGCTGCGCTGGCCGGGCTCGATCTCACCATCAACGGCGGGAGGAACCTCGCATGATCACCCTGGACAACCTGACCCTGTTCAAAAACATCTACCGGGAGGGCAAGAAGTGGGGCCGCTGCGTGGAGGCCATCAACAACCTGCCAAACCTCAAGCCCGGCATCTGCCACTCCATCGGTGACTCTCTCACCTACCGCTTGCAGGAGGGGGCCAGCCCGGCCACCTCACTGTTCGAGGGGCAGCGCCGCTACTTCGACGTTCATTACTACCTGGAAGGGGAAGAGACGGTGGAGTGGGCAGCCAAGAGCGAGCTGGCGGTCGAGCAGGCCTATGACGACACCACCGACCGCGAGTGGCTGGCAGGCGAGGTGCGTGAGCGCCAGCAGGTCGGCAACGGTCAGGTGGTGATCTTCGAGAACGACGAGGCGTACCGGTTCACAGGCGATAGCCCGGTGCGAAAGGTGATCATCAAGGTCACCGTTGAAGGCGGCTACTTCAAGAACAAATAACAAGCCGCCGGTTCTGCACTGACAAAAGCCGGAAGGGCGGGGCTCACCCTACAACTAATGCCCCGCCCTTTCGCCGAGATAACTACAGGTCTGGAGATGCACCATGTCTGATTCCAAACGCAATACGATAGGCAAGTTTGGTCTGCTGTCGCTCACCTTCGCGGCGGTATTCAGCTTCAATAACGTCATCAACAACAACATCGAAATCGGTCTGGCCTCGGCCCCGATGTTCTTTCTGGCCACCATTTTCTACTTCATTCCGTTTTGCCTGATCATTGCGGAATTTGTGTCACTGAATAAGAACTCCGAAGCGGGTGTTTATGCCTGGGTGAAGAGCTCCCTCGGCGGGCGCTGGGCCTTTATCTCCGCCTACACCTACTGGTTCGTGAACCTGTTCTTCTTCACCTCGCTGCTGCCGCGGGTCATCGCCTACGCCTCCTATGCCTTTCTCGGCTACGAGTACATTCTCACTCCGGTGGCGACCACGGCATTGAGCATGGTGCTGTTTGCCTTTGCCACCTACGTCTCTACCAACGGTGCCAAGATGCTCGGTCCCATCACCTCGGTGACCTCGTCCCTGATGCTGCTGCTGACCCTCTCCTACATCCTGCTGGCGGGTGCGGCACTGGTGGGCGGTGTGCAACCGGCCGACCCCATCACGGTACAGGCCATGATCCCCGATTTCAGCTGGGCCTTCCTCGGCATCACCACCTGGATCTTTATGGCAGCCGGTGGCGCCGAGTCGGTCGCGGTCTACGTCAATGACGTGAAAGGGGGCTCCAAGTCATTCGTGAAGGTGATCATCATCGCCGGGATCTTTATCGGCGTGCTCTACTCCATCGCATCGCTGTTGATCAACGTGTTCGTGCCGAGCGGCACCCTGAAATATACCGGCGGCTCGGTGCAGGTGTTTGAAGGGCTGGCGGCCTACTTCGGTCTGCCGGAGATCCTGATGAACCGCTTCGTCGGGCTGGTCTCCTTCACCGCCATGTTCGGCTCCCTGCTGATGTGGACGGCGACCCCGGTGAAGATCTTCTTCTCCGAAATCCCGGCCGGCATCTTCGGCAAGAAGACAGTCGAGCTCAACGAGAACGGCGTGCCTGCCCGTGCAGCCTGGATCCAGTACCTCATCGTGCTGCCGCTGATGGTGATCCCGACCCTGGGTTCCAACACAGCGCAGGATCTGATGAACACCGTCATCAACATGACCGCCGCCGCCTCCATGCTGCCACCGCTGTTCATCATGCTGGCCTACCTCAATCTGCGCCTGAAGCTCGACCACCTGCCACGGGAGTTCAAGATGGGGTCGCGCACCACCGGCATCGCCGTGGTCTCGGTGCTGATCGCCATCTTCTCGGTGGGCTTCCTCGCCTCCACCTTCCCGACCGGTGCCGACATCATGACCATCATCTTCTACAACGTCGGCGGGATCGTGATTTTCCTTGGCTTCGCCTGGTGGAAATACAACAGATACGAGGCCTCCCTCAGCGCCGAGGCGCGAGCGAAAGAGGCTCAGCCGACAGCGCAGGTTGCCATGCAGACGCCATAGGCACGGCATTGAATCCCAATCAAACCGGGTGGCCGTTGGCCACCCGCAAACCGTTGAACCAGAAAAGGAAAAGAGAATGAGCGAGACGATCGAGTTTGCCGAATTCAAGCGGGTCGAGATGAAGGTGGGCAAGGTACTGGAGGTGGTGCGCCACCCCGGGGCCGACAAACTCTACATCGTCCAGATCGACGTGGGTGGCGAGCGGCCGCTGCAGACTGTCACCAGTCTGGTGCCTTACTACAGCGAAGAGGAGCTGATGGGCAGCGAGGTGGTGGTGCTGACCAACCTTAAGCCCACCAAGATGCGCGGCGAGCGATCCGAGTGCATGTTGCTCTGCGCCGAGACCCCGGACGAGAGCCAGAGCGTGCTGTTGCAACCGCGGGTGCCGATGGCGCCGGGCACTCCGATCGTCTGAATGGTATTGCGAGCCGGTGCGGGAGACGGCACCGGTTCAGCAACGAGGCCGTCCACGCGGCCCGATCATAACAAGAGAGTAAAGTGCGGGGCCGACAGACCCTTGCCGAACACATCACAGAGTCACAGCGCTCCCCGCAGGGAGTGCGAGTCCACTGGAGGACACCATGTCTGAATCCGTACGCGGCACCATAGGCAAGTTTGCCTTGTTGTCGATGACCTTTGCCGCCGTGTTCAACGTGCGCAACATCGTCAACAACAATATCGAGCTGGGGCTCAGCTCCGCCCCCATCTTCCTGCTGGCGACCATCGTCTACTTCATCCCGTTTGTTTTCATCATCGCCGAGTTCGTTTCGGCCAATAAAAACTCCGAGTCGGGGATGTACGACTGGCTTAAAAAACCGCTCGGCACCCGGATGGCCTATCTGGGCTCGTTTCTCTACTGGTTCGTGAACCTGTTCTGGTTCGTCTCCCTGCTGCCCAACGTCATCGCCTACGCCTCCTACGCCATGCTGGGCTATGAGTACAGCTTCTCGCCCATGGTCACCTCGATCATCTCCATCGTGCTGTTTGCGGCGGCGACCCACATCTCCACCAAGGGGGCGAGCTGGCTTGGCAAGATTGCCGAGATCGTGGCCTACGGGGTGTTTGCCCTGTTCGCCATCTATGTGCTGGGCGCGTTGATGGCCCTGAGTGGCGATCATGTGCCGGCCCAGCCCATCACCCTGGAAGCGATGACCCCCACCGTCAACTGGGCGACCCTCGGCATCATGTGCTGGATCTTCCAGGCGGCGGGCGGTGCCGAGACCGCAGCGGCCTACCTCAATGACGTGAAGGGGGGCCAGAAGTCCTTCATCAAGGTGATCATCAGTGCCGGCATCGTCATCGGTGCCATGTATGCGGTCGGTTCCCTGCTGGTGAACGTGTTCGTGCCGCGCGAGAGCCTCACCTATGCCGGTGGCATGGTGGAGATCTTCACCGGCATGGCGCAATACTTCGGTCTCTCCGAGGCGCTGGTGGGCCGCTTCGTCGGCGTGGTGCTGTTTATCGCCATGTTTGGTTCCATGATGATGTGGACCTCGGCGCCGGTGAAGATCCACTTCTCCGAGATCCCGCAGGGGGTTTACGGCGAGAAGACCACCCAGCTCAACGAGCACGGCGTGCCGGTGCGCGCCGCCTGGTGGCAGTTTGTCTTCGTGTTCGCGATGCTGGTGGTCAACGGCTTCGGCTCCGAGTCGGTGCAGCAGATGATGAACACCGCCATCAACCTCACTGCTGGCACCGCCATGTTGCCGCCGATCTTCATCATGGTGGCCTACTTCGTGTTTCGCTGGAAACATGACGACACCCCCCGCGACTTCCGCATGGGCTCGCGCACCTTCGGCATGGCGGTGGTCTCGGTGCTGATCGCCATCTTCGTGGTGAGCATGAGCGCCTCCGCCTTCCCGGCCGGGGTGGATCTGGTGCGCGCCTTCTTCATCAACGTCTTTATGACCGCGGTCTTCTCGGCGCTGGCCTACTGGTGGATCTCCCGCTTCGAGAAGCGGCAGGCTCGCAAGCTTGCCGGCAATGAGAAGAAAACGGGCAACGGCAAGCTGGCCAGCCAGCGCTGATCGGCTGGGTGAAAAAGCGGAACGGGCGGCCTGGGTCGCCCGTTTTTTATCCATTTCGCGCCGGTTTGGCGCTATCTGGCCGCGGGTCAGCAACTTCCGCTATTCAACAAAGCAAAGGCGTTAAGCATTGATGAACAATTAACCGCTGCACAACGTTGCGCCTCTCCGTTATCGGGGTAAGCTGGAGGTTCGTTTTAGCGGGAGGTGCCAGACATCTCCCGCTCTGTTTCTTGTCCTCCCCAATCCTGACTGCTGCCATGGCAGCAGGATGCCCTTCTGATGGAGACCTTTCGTGCGTCTGGATCCCTTTACTGTTGTGCTGATTGCGGTGGTCACCCTGGCTTCTCTCTTCCCCTGCGAGGGTCTGGTGGCCGTCTGGTTCGGTCTGCTGACCAAGCTGGCGGTGGCGCTGCTGTTCTTCATGCATGGCGCCAAGCTGTCGCGCCAGAACCTGCTGGCAGGCCTCGGCCACTGGCGGCTCCATCTGGTGGTGATGCTCAGCACCTTCGTGCTGTTTCCGCTGCTCGGGCTGCTGCTCACCCCGCTGGTGCCGGGCTGGCTGAGCCCGGCCATCTACCTCGGCTTCCTCTATCTCTGCGCTCTGCCTGCCACCGTGCAGTCGGCCATCGCCTTCACCTCTATGGCGGGGGGCAATGTGTCGGCGGCGGTGTGCAGCGCCTCGGCCTCCAGCATCCTCGGGATCTTCCTCTCGCCGGTGCTGGTGGGGATGATGATCCACGTGCAGGGGGAGGGGATCGACACCTGGCACTCCATCCAGTCCATCATGATGCAGCTGATGCTGCCGTTCGTGGTGGGCCACCTGTCGCGCCCGCTGATCGGTCGCTGGGTCGATAGCCACCGCCCGCTCATCGGCAAGCTGGATCAGAGCTCCATTCTGCTGGTGGTCTACGTCGCCTTCAGCGAAGCGGTGGTGCAGGGGATTTGGCACCAAGTAGGTTGGTACGATCTGGCCAGTATCGTGCTGCTGAGCTGCGTATTGCTGGCGCTGGTGCTCTGCTGGAACGTCTGGATCAGCCGCCGCCTCGGCTTCGACAAGGCGGACGAGATCACCATCGTTTTCTGCGGCTCGAAAAAGAGCCTCGCCAACGGGGTGCCGATGGCCAACGTCATGTTCCCGGCCGCCAGCGTCGGGGTGATGGTGCTGCCGCTGATGATCTTCCACCAGATCCAGCTGATGGTCTGCGCCGTGCTGGCGCGCCGCTATCATGAGCAGGGGCATTGATACTCGCGCCGTTTTGACAGCCATAACAAGAGAGAGGGAGGCCAGTTGGCCTCCCTCTTTTCATCTGCATGCCGACCGGCGGATTAGCGTTTGCGCCAGACGGTGAGCTGCGCCACCGTGTGCTGGTATTTGCGGGCGGTCTCGCGGATGACGAAGGGCACATCCCGCGGCGGGCAGTGCTCTTCGAACTCCGCCGCCAGCAGCCGTTGCAGCGCCTGATAGGTGGTGAGCGCCTCGCCGTTTTCGCGAATACCGCCGAGCCAGTTGGCGGGCGGGGTATATTCCGCCAGCCAGGTATAGGGGCTGGTGAGCACCAGCAGACCACCGCTGCGCAGCCGCGGGGCGATATCCCGCAGGAAGCGGGCGGGCTCCCGCAGCCGGTCGATCAGGTTGGAGGCGAGCACCAGATCGTAGTGGTCATATTTGGGCTTGAGGTTGCAGGCATCCCCCTGACTGAAGTGGATGCGCTCAGCCTGACTTGCCCCCAGCCCGTGGCTCGACAGGCGTGCCTCGCAATACTCCACCAGTTCACCCTCCAGCGGAATGGCGTAGCGGAAACTGTCCTGAGTGGCGAGGGCCAGCGCCACATCGATGAAGCGGGCCGAGTAGTCCACCCCGTCCACATGCTGGAAGTGGCGGGCCAGTTCGAAGCTGGCGCGGCCGGTGGCACAGCCGATATCCAGCGCCCGCTGGTGGTTGCTGCACAGCTCGCCAGCAAGATCAGCAAGCGTCTTGGCGTAGTTGGCTACCCCGAAGTGGCTCGGGCCGTACTGGAAGTCGAGGTACTGAGCGACCAGCGTGTCGGTTTCATAGGGATTCACGATAACGGGTTCCTGATAACGGGAGACCAGATAGCGGAAACCCGCATGCTGGAAGAAGTGACGCCGGAAGGCGTAACGGGATGATTTGAGCGCTTCGTTACCCGTGCTGATCCAGCTGCCGCCCTTTATCAGGGTGTGCTTGCCATCAAAGGTGGGGGTGGAGAAGTCGTCGTAGAGCGGGTGGATTTTAAAGCCGTCGAAGCCGTCGATGGCGGTGCTGGTCCACTGCCAGACATTGCCCACCAGATCGAAGAACTCCCCTTGCGGGCAGGCATCCACCGGGCAGGAGGAGGCGAAACGGGCCAGATTGATATTGCCGGGGGCCTGTGTCCAGTCCGGCTGATCGCCGGGTAGCTGCTCGCGCAGCAGCATCCATTCCGCCTCGCTCGGCAGCTGGATGGGGAGTCCGGTCAGGGCCGCCTTCCAGCGGCAGAAGGCAGCCGCCTCCAGCTGATTCACCTCGACCGGCCAGTCCCAGGGCATGGCGATCTGCCCGGTCATCAGCCGCAGTTGCAGTTGTTCGGGCTCGGCGGGGTCACCCACCCAGAAGGTGGGCATCTGCGCCTTGGCGTACTGACACCAACCCCATCCCTCCTCATCCCACCACTGTTGCTGGCCATAGCCGCCCGCCTGAACGAAGGCGAGGTACTCGGCATTGCTCACCAGCATGCGGCTGGCCTGAAACGGGGCCAGCTCGATCTGGCGCTCGCCATATTCGTTGTCCCAGCCGTAGGTGGCGTCCCGCTTGCCAAGGCGCACCTTGCCGCCAGCCACCGGCAGCAGGTTGTTGGCGGGCACCTGATCAATGCGGTGGCGGGCTTCAGTGCAGGCGGGCCAATAAGGCTGCGGTCGCACCCAGGCGAGCGGCAGCTGGCGGATCAGCACGCTGGAGGTCTCTAGGTGGATGCGCTCGTGCTCTATCCCCATCAGGATCACCCAGGCCGGGCTCTGCCAGTCGATGGGCAGGGTGAGCGGCATCTGGTGGATGAAATCGCACACCAGCGAACGGACTTTGGCCCGATAGCTGCGCAGCTCGCTGACCTTGGGCCAGTCATAGTGGGTCTCGTCCAGATCGTCCCAGCTCATCTCGTCCACCCCGATGGCGACCATGGCCTCGATGCGGGCATCCAGCCGCTGATCGATCAGGCGTGCCGCCAGCAGCTTGTTGATAAAGAAGGCGGCGGTGTGGCCGTAGTAGAAGATGAGCGGATGGCGCAGCGGGATCGCCTTGTTGAACCAGGCCCGCTCATCGGCCAGACAGTCGAACAGCGAGTCGTAGAGATCGAAGGTCTGGCAGAAGTAGGCGAGCAGCTCGCGCCGTTTCTGCTCGGGATCGCTGCCGGTCAGCAGCGGGGTGCGAGTCGGTTCCGGCAGACCGGTGGCGGTGGCATAGAGAGAGCTTGCTTGGGTCACGCTCTGGCTCCTTGTTGGCAGTGAAGACTGACAAGACAGTGGTAATGACATTACCGCAATGGAGAGCTTGGTACGCACGAAGTACCACTATTGGCTCAACAGACCGGCAGGGGAATTAAAAACTTCCACGGGCTGTCAGCATAGTGACCGGCAGGACGACCCGCCAATCAGCCACTATCATATCCGTTCGAGAATGGTTATTTTCACCAAAATATGGTCTAAATGGCTCTCTAAATTCTTCACTCTGTTCTGGGTGAAATAGTTATTTCCTTTTGAATCATTAGGTTAATTTTTGGCTCACGCTTTGCAGAGCATGAAAACCAATTGGCCCTGGATGGCCAACACATAAAAGGAGGAGAGTAGTGATGAAATGGATGATGGTTGTCATGTTGATGGTTGGGCTCAGTGGGTGTCACTGGCTGGATCAGACCAGAGTGACCGGCGCGGGGGCTGTGGTCGAGCGCCAGCAGGGGCTCGGTGACGGGGTGACCCGGGTGCTGGCGGGTGTGCCTGCCACCCTCCATCTGGTAGCGGGGGAGCCGCGCGGTATCCTGATCAAGGGGCAGGAGAACCTGCTGTCCTATCTGGTGCTGACCGAGAGCGGCGACCAGCTGGAGATCGAGGTGAAGGAGGGTTACCGGCTCGATCCTACCGAGCCGCTGGAGCTGACCATCACCTTGCCGGTGTTGAACGAACTGGCATTGGCCGGGACCGGCAACGGCGATCTGAGCGGCTTCAAGGGGGATTCGTTGGTGCTGTCGGTGGCCGGTACCGGTGACATCGTCGCCAGTCAGCTGGAGCTGAAACGGCTGGAAGGGAATATCGCTGGCACCGGCAGTCTGGAGCTGGGCAGCGGTTCGGCACAGGCCATCGAGCTGAACATTGCCGGATCTGGCGACGTGCTCGGGAGCGAGATGCGCGGCAAGGAGGTAGAGGTCAATATCGCCGGCAGCGGTGATGTGGCGGTGCGGGCGCAGGAGACGCTGAAAGTCGGCATCGCCGGCTCAGGCAACATCGCCTACTGGGGCGATCCCAAGGTGGAGCAGCAGATCGCAGGCTCCGGCGGAGTGACCCGAGCGGGCAGCTGAAGCCAACCGATCACCCCAACTGAAACAGGCCCGTCACGGGCCTGTGTTGATCAGAGGTGGCGGGCGTGAAAGCGCAGGTGCGCCTCGATAAAGCTCGCCACGAAGTAGTAGCTGTGGTCATAGCCCTCGTGGCGGTTGAGCTCCAGTGGCCACTCCTTGCTGGCGGCCACTTCGGCCAGCGCATCGATATGCAACTGCTCGGCGAGGAAGGGATCATCCAGCCCCACATCCACCAGGGTGGGCAGTGGCGTGACCGGCTGGTGGCGCAGCAGCTGGCAGGCATCCCACTCCTGCCACAACAAGGGATTGCTGCCGAGATAGGCGCCGAGCGCCTTCTGGCCCCAGGGGCTGCGGCTCGGGTGACAGATCGGGCTGAATGCCGAGATTGAGCGGTAGCGACCCGGCTCTCGCAACGCGGCGATCAGCGCACCGTGACCGCCCATGGAGTGGCCGCTGATGGCGCGGCGGGTCGAGACCGGGAAGTGGGTCTCTATCAAGTCAGGCAGTTCGCGGGTGACGTAGTCATACATCTGGTAGTGCGCCTGCCAGGGGCTCTGGCTGGCATTGACGTAAAAGCCCGCGCCCATGCCGAGGTCATAACCGGGATCGTCGGCCACGCCGTCGCCGCGGGGGCTGGTGTCCGGCGCCACCAGGGCGATGCCAAGCTCGGCGGCGATACGCTGGGCACCCGCCTTCTGCATGAAGTTCTCATCGGTGCAGGTGAGACCGCTGAGCCAGTAGAGCACGGGCACCTTCTGGCCGGTGAGGGCCTGGGGCGGCAGATAGATGGCAAAATTCATCTCGCAGCCGAGCACGCTGGCGTGGTGGCGATAGCGCTTGTGCCAGCCACCGAAGCTCTTGTTGCTGCTGATAATCTCCAGATTCATCGAAGGACTCCTGCACCCCGCCCACGATAGCGGGCGGGGTGATCATGCTCAGTAGTGGATGACGGTGCGGATGCTCTTGCCTTGGTGCATCAGATCGAACGCCTCGTTGATCTGCTCAAGCCCCATGGTGTGGGTGATGAAGTCATCGAGGCGGAATTCGCCCTGCATGTAGCGCTGCACATAGCTCGGCAGTTCGCTGCGACCGCGTACTCCGCCGAAGGCGCTGCCGCGCCAGACCCGACCGGTCACCAGCTGGAACGGACGGGTGCTGATCTCCTGACCCGCTCCGGCGACGCCGATAATGACCGACTCGCCCCAACCCTTGTGGCAGCACTCCAGCGCTGCACGCATCACCTTGACGTTGCCGATGCACTCAAAGGAGAAGTCGACGCCGCCATCGGTCAGTTCGACGATCACCTCCTGAATCGGTTTGTCGTAGTCGTTCGGGTTGATGCAGTCGGTGGCCCCCAGCTTGCGCGCCAGCTCGAACTTGCTCTCGTTGATGTCGATGGCGATGATGCGACCGGCCTTGGCCAGACGGGCACCGATCACCGCCGAGAGGCCGATGCCGCCCAGCCCGAAGATGGCGACGCTTTCACCTTCCTTCACCTTGGCGGTGTTCATCACGGCGCCGATGCCGGTGGTGACGCCGCAACCGAGCAGGCAGACCTCTTCCAGCGGGGCGGCCGGGTCCACCTTGGCGATGGAGATCTCTGGCAGTACCGTGTATTCGCTGAAGGTGGAGGTGCCCATGTAGTGATAGATGGGCTGGCCATCTTTCGAGAAGCGGGTGGTGCCGTCCGGCATCAGCCCCTTGCCCTGAGTGGTGCGGATCTTCTGGCAGAGGTTGGTCTTGCCGGATTTGCAGAATTTGCACTCGCCGCACTCGGGGGTGTAGAGCGGGATCACGTGATCCCCCACCTTGACGCTGGTGACCCCTTCGCCGACCGATTCGACGATGCCGCCCCCCTCATGGCCGAGAATGCAGGGGAAGACCCCTTCCGGATCCTCACCGGAGAGGGTGAAGGCATCGGTGTGGCAGACGCCGGTCGCGACGATACGCACCCGCACCTCCCCCGCTTGCGGCGGCATGACCTCGATCTCTTCGATGGAGAGGGGCTGACCGGGGCCCCAGGCGATGGCGGCTTTACACTTGATGCTTTGAACCTGTGCCATGAATGACATCCTTCTTGTTGAGCAGGGTGAACAGAGATGAGTTCGGACATTCAGTGTAGTTTCCCATCGATTTGGTGATAATGAGGGCAAATCTCAAATCACTTTTACACACAGGTAATAATGTTCGGCTGGGAAGGGATCTGTGAATTTGTCAGCGTGGCGGAGCAGGGGGGCTTTACCCCGGCTGCGCGCAAGCTGGGGGTGTCGGTGGCGCAAGTCAGCCGTCAGGTGGCACAGCTGGAGGATCGGCTGCAGGCCAAGCTGCTGCTGCGCACCACCCGTCAGGTGCGGCTCACCGAGCTCGGCGAGATCTACTATCGCCACTGCCGCCAGCTGCTGGACAACCTCTACGAGGCGGAGCTGGCGGTGGGGCGCCATCAGGCGGTGCCGCAAGGAACGCTGCGCATCACGGCCCCCGTCTCCTACGGCGAGAGCCGCATCGCCCCGCTGGTGAACGACTTCATGGTGCGTTTCCCCCAGCTGGAGGTGACCCTCAACCTCACCAACCAGCTGCTGGATCTGGTACACGAAGGCTACGATCTGGCGCTGCGGCTCGGCCATCTCAAGGATTCGACGCTGGTGGCGCGCAAGCTGGCGCAGCGGGTGCCCTATGTCTGCGCCTCACCGGCCTACACCGCCCGCCACGGCATGCCCAACAGCCTCTCCGAGCTGACCCGCCACACCTGCCTGGTGGGCAACAGCGACGAGTGGCACTTCACCCTGGATGGCCGCCCCCACAGCGTGCGGGTGCGCGGCCTGTTGCAGTGCAACAGCGGCCATGCCCTGCTGGATGCGGCGCTCAAGGGGATCGGCATCATCCAGCTGCCGGACTACTACGTGAGCGACCATCTGGCCCGAGGCGAGCTGATCGAGCTGCTGCCGGAACTGCGAGCGCCGGCGGAGGGGATCTGGGCCCTCTATCCCCACAACCGCCACCTCTCCCCCAAGGTGCGACTGCTGGTGGATTATCTGGCCGAGCGGCTGAGCGACCCGCACCAACCGGCGCTGGTGATGCCGATAGGCTAGGGTGCTCCTCGCCCGTTGACTCACCTGTGGTGGGCGACAGGTGCGATGGCCGGAAAATAAAAGAGCCCTTGAGGAATCAAGGGCTCTTTTGCAGGTAACAACCGGATGGTCAGTGACCCATCACTCGATGTTCTGGATCTGCTCGCGCATCTGCTCGATGAGGACTTTCAGCTCGACGGCGGACTGGGTCACTTCGGCGTTGATCGACTTTGAACCAAGCGTGTTCGACTCGCGGTTGAACTCCTGCATCATAAAGTCGAGACGACGGCCACAGGCGCCACCCTTCTTCATGATCTTGTTGGTCTCGCTGATGTGCATCTCCAGACGATCCAGCTCTTCGGCCACGTCGATCTTCTGGGCCAGCAGCACGATCTCCTGCTCGATGCGGGCCGGATCCAGCTCGACCTTGGCTTCGGCCAGACGATCGGTGAGCTTCTGGCGCTGCCATTCGATGATCTGTGGCAGGTGTTCGCGCACCTTCTTCACTTCCACCTGAATACCGGCCAGACGCTGTTCGATCAGCTCCTTGAGGTTGGCCCCTTCGCTGGCGCGGGAGGCGAGGAAATCTTCCATGGTCTGGTCAAAACCGCCGAGCAGCTCGGTGGCAACCGCGTCCATGTCCTGTTCGGCGGCGGCCATGACACCCGGCCAGCGCAGCACGTCGACCGGGTTGAGCTGGCCCTGGCCCGCCTCTTTCATGACCCAGTTGGCGCTGTCGATGATGAGCTTGGCCAGCTCTTCATTAATGTGCAGCTGGCTGGCAGCGGCCTGAGCGGCTTCGAAACGCAGGTTGCACTCCACCTTGCCGCGCTGCAGCTTGGCGCGGAAACGCTCACGCAGAACCGGTTCCAGGCTGCGCAGTTGCTCCGGCAGGCGAATGTAGGTTTCCAGATAGCGCTGGTTTACCGAACGAATTTCCCAAACGGCTGTGCCCCAGTCGCCCTTGAGTTCCTTGCGGGCGTAGGCGGTCATGCTGTGAATCATTGATTGTTCCGAGCTTGATGAAGTGTGGCGGGATTATACCCAGCGGGGGCCGATGCGTCAGCCGAAGTGTTGGTTTTAGCGGCTGATATTTGGGCCGCGATGGCTTATACTCCTGCGCCAATTCAGCCAGCCCAGAGGTCCGTCCCATGTCACGTCCAAGCGATCGCACTGCCGCGCAGCTTCGTCCGGTCACCATTACCCGCCACTTCACCAAGCATGCTGAAGGGTCCGTGCTGGTGGAATTCGGCAACACCCGCGTGCTCTGCACCGCCAGCGTCGACACCAGCGTGCCGCGCTTCCTGAAAGGGAAGAATCAGGGCTGGGTCACCGCCGAGTACGGCATGCTGCCGCGCTCCACCCACTCCCGGATGAACCGCGAAGCGGCCTCCGGCAAGCAGAGTGGCCGTACTCTGGAGATCTCCCGGCTGATCGCCCGCTCCCTGCGCGCGGCGGTAGACCTGACAGCGCTGGGCGAGCACTCCATCACCGTTGACTGTGACGTGCTACAGGCCGATGGCGGCACCCGCACCGCCTCCATTACCGGTGCCTGCGTGGCGCTGGTGGATGCGCTGAACTGGATGGTCGAGAAGGGCATGATCAAGCAGAGCCCGCTCAAGCAGATGATCGCCGCCGTTTCCGTCGGCATGTATCAGGGCGAAGCCATCTGCGATCTGGAGTACATCGAAGACTCCGCCGCCGAGACCGACATGAACGTGGTGATGACCGAAGATGGTCGCATCATCGAGGTGCAGGGCACCGCGGAGGCCGAGCCCTTCACCCACGAAGAGCTGCTGGAGATGCTGGCGCTCGCCAAGGGCGGCATTGCCGACATCATTGCGCTGCAGAAGCAGTCACTTTCATAATTTTAAAAACGCGGCATTGACCGCGTTTTTTTATACCCCCACACAAGACAACGACAAGCCAAGCAAGGAGCCAGAATGAAAGCCTACCAGCGTCAATTTATCGAGTTCGCCCTGGAGAAACAGGTCCTCAAATTCGGTGAATTTACCCTGAAATCCGGTCGTAAAAGCCCCTACTTCTTCAACGCCGGTCTGTTCAACAGCGGCCGCGATCTGGCCCGTCTCGGCCGCTTCTATGCCGCCGCTCTGATGGATGCCGGTATCGAGTTCGATGTGCTGTTTGGCCCGGCCTACAAGGGGATCCCCATCGCCTCCGCTACCGCGGTGCAGCTGGTGGAGCAGCACGATGTGGACGTGCCCTGGTGCTTCAACCGCAAGGAGGCCAAGGATCACGGCGAGGGTGGCAATCTGGTGGGCAGCCCGCTCAAGGGGCGCATCATGCTGGTGGATGACGTCATCACCGCCGGCACCGCTATCCGCGAATCCATGGATCTGATCCAGGCCAACGGCGCCTCGCTGGCTGGCGTACTGATCGCGCTGGATCGTCAGGAGAAGGGCAAGGGCGAGCTCTCCGCCATTCAGGAGGTGGAGCGTGACTACGGCGCCCACATCATCGCCATCATCCAGATGAGCGACTTGATCCAGTATCTGGAAGAGAAGCAGGCCGAGCAGCCTGAGCTGGCTACGCAACTGGCTGCCATGAAGGCGTACCGCGCCCAGTACGGCATCTGAGCCGATCACACCGCGTAATAGTTGAATGCGGCGCCCGTTTGCTCTCTGGCAGCAAACGGGCGCCGTTTTTTTCCATCTGCAAAAAGTGGATCATGTGGCTTGAGCTTGCCCTTACAGTAAAGGTTAGGGTTTGCCAGTCGGCGTTTTGTGGTGCCGACGGGTTCCGGGGAGGAACAACATGACCACTCATCTTCAATCACCCATTCATCTACAGTTGCCGCTCGGCGGCATGAGCTGCGCCAACTGCGCAGGCCGCATCACGACCGCCCTCAACAAGCTTGAAGGGGTATCGGCCACCGTCAACTTCGCGCTGGAGCAGGCGGCCATCGAGCTGGCCAGCCCCGATCGCCTGTCTGCGGTGCTGGAGTGCATCAAGGCGCAGGGTTACGACTACGGCAGCGAGACCTTTTTGTTCCAAATTACCGGCATGACTTGTGCCGGTTGCTCGGCCCGCCTGAACAAAATGCTGGCCGCGCTGCCCGGCATCATCTCGGCCGAGGTCAACTTCTCCATCGAACAGGCCCGCATCGTGCTGGTGCCCGGGATGCAGACCCCGGCCGCTTTGCGCGAGCAGATCGAAGCGCTCGGCTTTGGCGCCCAGTTGGCACAGGGTTCAGCCAGCGGCCGCCGCCAGCAGTTGCTGGAGCGGGAAGCGCAGGAGGCCGCTACTGCCCGTCAGGCGCAGACCCGGGTCATCGTCTCGGCTTTGCTGACCTTGCCGCTGCTGGTGGGGATGCTGGCCATGGCCGGACTGTTCCCCTGGCATCTGCCCGCCTGGCTGGAGCTGGTGCTCGCCACCCCGGTGCAGTTCTGGATCGGCGCCCGCTTCTATCGCGGTGCCTGGCTCGCCATCAAGAACCGCGCAGCCAATATGGATGTGCTGGTGGCTACCGGCACCAGCGCCGCCTACTTCTACAGTCTCTATCTGTTGTTGACGCTGGGGATGGCTGCCAGCGGCAAGCTCTATTTCGAGGCGAGCGCCATCATCATTACCCTGATTTCGTTGGGGAAACTGCTGGAAGCTCGGGCCAGACGCAGCACCCAGTCCGCCATTCGCGAACTGATGGCGCTGCGGCCGGAAACCGCCACCGTCTGGCGTGGCGAGAGCTGGCAGAGCGTCGCCATCGACGAGGTGCTGCGTGGCGATCGGCTGCGGGTGCTGGTAGGTGAGCGGGTGCCGGTGGACGGCAAAATCTTGAGCGGCGCCAGCGAGCTGGATGAGTCGATCCTCACCGGGGAGAGTCTGCCGGTGCCGCGCAGTGCGGGCGACAAGGTGCTGGGCGGCGCCATCAACCGCTCCGGCGTGCTGGAGATCGAAGCCACTACCGTGGGGGAGGATTCCAGCCTCAGCAAGATCATCGCGCTGGTGGAGAGCGCCCAGATGGGCAAGGCGCCGCTGCAGCAGCTGGTGGACAAGGTCTCCGCCGTGTTCGTGCCGGTGGTGATGGCCATCGCCCTGTTCACCCTGCTGGTGTGGTACGCCATCAGCAACGACTTCGGTCAGGCCTTGCTGGCGGCTGTGGCGGTGCTGGTGATCGCCTGCCCCTGTGCGCTGGGGCTGGCGACCCCGGCGGCCATCGTCACCGGTACCGGAGTCGCGGCGCGCCACGGCATTCTGATCAAGGATGTGGATACCCTGCAGAAGGCCCACGCCATCAAGGCGCTGATCTTCGACAAGACCGGCACCCTGACTCAGGGCAAGCCGGTGCTGGCCAGCTGGAGCGGCAATGACGAGCAGTTGCATCTGGCCGCCGCCCTGCAGCAGGCGAGCGAACACCCGCTGGCACTGGCGATGCGGGAGGCCGTCGGCACAGAAGTGGCGTTGCCCCAGCCGGAGGCAGTGGAGGTGCGGGTCGGTGCCGGTATTGTCGGTCAGGTGGCGGGCCACAGGGTCGCCATCGGCAATGGCGCTTTGCTGGCCCAGCTCGGCATTGAAGTACCACAACAGGATGAACAAGTCTTCGACGGCGCGACCCGGGTCTGGGTGGCCATCGACGGCGTGGTGGCCGGTATCGCGGCGCTGGCCGATACCCTGCGCCCCGAGAGTCCGGAAGCCATCGCCACTCTGCGTCAGCGCGGCATTGCCAGCTGGTTGGTGAGCGGCGACGCGCCGGCCCCCGTGGCCCATATCGCTGCCAAGCTGGGACTGGACGGAGCCTTTGACTCCGTGCTGCCAGCTGGCAAGGTGGAGAAGGTCGCGGCGCTGCGGGCGCAAACCCGCGGGCTGGTGGCCATGGTGGGGGACGGGGTGAACGACGCCCCGGCGCTGGCGGCGGCGGACGTCGGCATCGCCATGGGCTCCGGCTCCGATGTGGCGATGGAGACTGCTTCCATCACCCTGATGCGATCTGACCCGCGGCTGGTGGCCGATGCCATCGATATCTCGGCGGCGACCTGGCGCACCATACAGCAGAATCTGTTCTGGGCCTTTGTGTTCAATATCATCGGTATTCCGCTGGCGGCACTGGGCTACCTGAGCCCCGAGCTGGCGGGGGCGGCCATGGCCCTGAGCAGCATTACCGTTTTGAGCAATTCCCTGTTATTGAAACGCTGGCAGCCCAGGGCGGCGCACGGGCCAGCATCCAACCCGATCAGTAAGGAGGCATAAATGAACATCAGCAAGGTTGCCAAGGCCACTGGGCTGACCGCCAAGACCATCCGTTATTACGAGAGCATTGGCCTCATCACAGCCCCGGTACGCAGTGACAACGGCTATCGCAGCTACACCGAGGGGGCGCTGCGGGAGCTGCGTTTCGTCAAGCGGGCGCGGGAGACCGGCTTCAATCTGGAGGAGTGTCAGGAGCTGCTGGCGCTCTATCGGGACGAACACAGAACCAGCGCCCAGGTGAAGAAGCTGGCGCAGGAGAAGATCGTCGATCTGCGCGCTCGCATCGCTGGGCTGCAGGCCATGCTTACCTCCCTGGAAGGGTTGGTTTGCTGCTGCCACGGGGATGAAAATCCCGAGTGCCCGATCCTCGACGAATTGGAGAAGGGGTGAGCAAGGACTCACCTGCCAGAGCAGAAGAAATCGTTATTGATTGATTAACTTCTTAATAAGCGGCGCTTTATTGTTGCGGGTCAGGGGGTAATGGTAGACTGCTCGGCTCTTGTACAGGAGTACTCAGTTGACCCAGAGTGTGACACGCCAGGTTAAGCAGGCCATCATGGCCCAGCTCTATACCCATGCATCGTTCAGTCTCCCCTGTTTGGGCGTGTTGGCATTTGGCTGGAGTCTGCTGTTTCACGACTATCTACCCGCCATCGAAGCGCTCGGTTGGCTGGCAGGGACTTTCCTGTGGCTGCTGGGTCGGGGCTGGCACCTGCGCTGGCGCCGAGCCCGCCTGCACCAGACACCGCTGCCGGTGCTGGAGCGGGAGCTCTTTATCGGAGCCACCATCACCTCCATCATCTGGGCTCTCGGGGTGCTGCTCTACATGGACAAGCTGCCCGATACCTACCGGGCCGCCATGATGATGCTCTCCAGCCTCATTCTTACCGGCAGCGCCATCATGCTGTTTGGCAGCCGCCGTACCCTCTATGGTTCCGCCCTGCCGCTGGGCATGGCGATGCTGTTCGAGCTGGGCAATGGCAACGAGCAGGAGCGGATCGTCTCCTGCATGCTGGCGGGCTATCTTTTTGTCTTTCTGCCGACCTTGTTGCGCCGGATGCGGCGAGATCAGATAGCCTCGCTCCACCACCGCTTCTCGAACGCCGAACTGGTGGCCGAACTGAAGGCGGTCTCCGAGCATTTGCGTCTCACCTCCCGCCTCGATGGCCTGACCGGCATCGCCAACCGCGCCCATCTCGACGACTCTCTGGAGCGGGCCTGGCGGCGCTGTCACCGCGCCCGGGCGCCGTTGTCGCTGGTGCTGGTGGATGTGGATTACTTCAAGCAGTTCAACGATCTCTACGGCCATCAGCTGGGGGATGACTGCCTGCAACAGGTGGCGGGCTTGCTGGCCGAGGTGGAGCGGCGCGAGGACGATCTGGCGGCCCGTTATGGCGGCGAAGAGTTCGCCCTGCTGCTGCCCTGCACCGGCATGCAGGGGGCATTGCAGGTGGCGGACAATGTGCGGCAGGCACTCAAGGAGCTGGCCATCCCGCACCAGAAGTCACTGGTCTCCGGTCGGGTCACATGTAGTTTTGGTGTTGCGACACTGATACCGGACAACAGCATGAAAATCGCCGATTTGATCCAAAAAGCGGATGCGGCACTCTATCAGGCCAAGCATAATGGGCGGGATCGAATCGAAGTAGCCTTGATGGGTAAGGTTGCCTGAATTTAACGTGACAGATTAAAGAGGTTGTCTATGCAATGTCATCGTATCGAAGAGCTGCTGGAGTTGTTGCAGCCTGCCTGGATCAAGGAACAGGATCTCAGCCTGGTGCAGTTTGTTGCCAAACTGGCCCAAGAAGCGGGATTTGAAGGGCCTCTGTCCGAGCTGACCGACGACATGCTGATCTATCACCTCAAGATGCGGGAATCCGACAAGCAGGCGATGATCCCCGGTCTGGCCAAGGATCATGTGCCCGATTTCAAAGAGGCACTGCTCAAGGCGCGCGGAATCAAGTGAATCTTTATCGGAAGCGCATCACCTCGTGGTGATGCGCTTTTTTGTTGCCGAAAATTGCGATCCAACCCCAATATTAGATACATCTAATCCACACAATTAGCATGCTGTTTAATATATAATCCGCTCCATAACAAATAAGGGAGCGATGTCTTGCAATGGCCGACCACGATAAAATCGATATCAAGGACGTCACCGACAAGGGCGTAACCGGGACCTTCAACCCCAATACGTTCAAAGCCAGCGACGACAGATTCAACCCGGGCAACCGCATCTATGTGCGGGCCCAGAAAGGGTATTGGCAGCGGATGCGCAAGGCCATGGGCTGGTTCTTTGTGGCGCTGTTCGTGCTGCTGCCCTGGCTGCGTTACGACGGGCGACAGGCGGTGCTGTTCGACCTCGGTCACCAGCAGTTCCATATCTTTGGCGCCACCATCTGGCCGCAGGATCTGACCCTGCTCGCCTGGCTCTTCATGATCGCCGCCTTCGGACTCTTCTTTATTACCACCTTCCTCGGTCGGGTCTGGTGTGGCTATCTCTGCCCGCAGACGGTCTGGACCTTCATGTTCATCTGGTTTGAAGAGAAGCTGGAAGGGCCCGCCAACAAGCGGCGCAAGCTGGACGAGGCGCCCTGGAGCGGCGAGAAGCTGGCCCGCAAGGGAGCCAAGCATCTGGCCTGGCTGGCGATCTCTCTGGTAACCGGCCTGACCTTCGTCGCCTACTTCCAGGATGTAACTGAACTGGTGCCAGACCTCTTCACCCTGCAGGCCAGCGGATGGGTGCTGTTCTGGGTGATCTTCTTCACCATCATCACCTACGGCAACGCAGGCTGGATGCGTGCCATCATGTGTATCCACATGTGCCCCTATGCCCGCTTCCAGTCCGCCATGTTCGACAAGGACACCTTCATCGTCGGCTATGACACCAAGCGTGGCGAGACCCGTGGCGCCCGCTCCCGCAAGGCAGATCCCAAGGCGATGGGGTTGGGTGACTGTATCGACTGCGATCTCTGCGTGCAGGTTTGCCCGACCGGTATCGACATCCGCGACGGCCTGCAGTACGAGTGCATCAACTGCGGTGCCTGTGTCGATGCCTGCGACCAGACCATGGAGCGGATGGGCTACCCGAAAGGGCTCATCAGCTACACCACAGAGCACAAGCTGGCCAACGACTCCACCCATGTGGCGCGGCCCAAGCTGATAGGTTACGGCTTGGTGATGGCAGTGATGCTGGGGGTCTTTGTCTACAACGCCATGTCCATCATGCCGATGGGGCTCGATATCCTGCGGGATCGCAACCAGCTGTTCCGCGAAAATAGCGAGGGGCTGATCGAGAATACCTACACCCTCAAGATCCTCAACAAGACCCTGCAGTCCCAGACCTACCAGCTGGATGTGGAGGGCTTGCCCGAGTATCAGTGGTTCGGCCCCCGTGAAGTGACCCTGAAGGCGGGTGAGATCTACACCCTGCCGGTCAGTCTGGCGGTCGATCCCTACAACCTGAAACGGCCGGCGCTGGATATCCAGTTCGTGCTGAAACGGGAGGGGGCTGCGCCCGATGACAGCAAGGGCAACCTGCGCCAGGGCAGCAAGTTTATCAGCCGGTTGTAACTGCGTGTGGCTGCGGGCCGGGCGTGACACCAGTCCGGTCACCAGCGAGCACGGCAATGGCGGTCAGTAGTGATAGAATGGGGCGCAACGGCGCCCCTTTCTTACGGTGGATGACATGCGTTTCAACTATTCCGACCTCAATCCCGACCTCATCATGGATGCGCTCGATCTCAGTGGCCTGCGGCTCGACTCCGGCCTTATCGAGCTCAACAGCTACGAAAACCGGGTCTACCAGTTTCAGGATGAGGATCGTCGCCGCTATGTGGTGAAGTTCTACCGTCCCGGCCGCTGGAGCCGGGCCCAGATCCTCGAGGAGCATGAGTTTGCCACCCGTCTTGCAGAGGCGGAGATCCCGGTCGCCGCGCCGCTCGACTTCGCGGGCGAGACCCTGCTGGAGCACGAGGGCTACCCCTTTGCCATCTGGCAGAGCGTCGGTGGCCGCCAGTTCGAGGTGGATAATCTCGACCAGCTTGAGTGGGTGGGGCGTTTCCTCGGTCGCATTCATCAGATCGGCGCCAGCAAGCCGTTTCATCATCGGGTGCGGCTCGACGTGGATAGCATGCTGCATGAACCGCGTCAGCTGCTGGCGTCTGGCGAATGGCTGCCAAGCGGGCTGGCGAAGCAATTCTTCGGGGTGCTCGACGAGCTGATCAAACATGTCTGCGACGCTATGACCCTGGATGTGGCGCAGATCTCCCTGCATGGCGATTGCCACCCGGGCAACATCCTCTGGCGCGATGGCCCCATGTTTGTCGACCTCGATGATTGCCGTACCGGCCCCGCGATTCAGGATCTCTGGATGATGCTGAGCGGCGAGCGCCACGAGCAGCAGATCCAGCTCGACACCCTGCTGGCGGGCTACGAGGAGTTTATGGAGTTCGACTCGCGGGAGCTGGCGCTGATCGAGCCGCTGCGGGCGATGCGCATCGTTCACTACATGGCTTGGCTGGCGCGGCGCTGGGAAGATCCCGCCTTCCCCCGTCACTTCCCCTGGTTCAATACCGATCACTACTGGCGCCAGCAGATTGCGACCCTGCACGATCAGCTGGAAGTACTCAAGGCGCCGCCGTTGAGTCTGATGCCAAACTGGTGAAATAGAAGGGATCTTGCGCGGCAAGGGGGACTCGATCTCCGGCCCTGGCCATTGACGTCAGCATGGCGAAACAATAGGCTTGGCACTGCTTCGGTTCGCCGGGCGTGCCTCACAGTGATCCCTTAACAGGAAACATCATGAAAAAAGTTCTATTTTTCCTTGCTGCCATGCTGATGATCCCCATGGTTCACGCCGCCCCCGAGTTCAAGGAAGGCGTCAACTACGATGTGGTCAAACAGACTGGCAGTGCCCAGCCGGAAGTGATGGAGTTCTTCTCCTACTACTGCCCGCACTGCGCTACCTTCGAACCGATCGTTGAACAGTTGAAGGCCGGGTTGCCAGAGGGCGTGCCCCTCAAGAAGAACCCGGTTGCCTTCCTCGGCCGCGAAATGGGCCCCGAGATGCAGCGTGCCTATGCCGTTGCCAGCCTGCTCAACGCCGAAGCCAAGCTGACCCCAGCCATCTTCACCAAGATCCACACCCAGCGTCAGCCGCCTATGAGCCGTGACGATGTGAAGAAGATCTTCGTGGACAACGGCGTACCGGCTGAAGAGTTCGACGGTGCCGTCGACAGCTTTGCCGTCTCCGGCATGGTCTCCCAGTTCGATCGCAACACCGAGAGCTACAACATTCGCGGTGTACCGGCCTTCCTGGTGAACGGCAAGTACATGGTGAAGATTGAATCCATCACCTCTCAAGAGCAGTTCAACAAGCTGGTGCAGTTCCTGCTGGCCAAGAAAGACTGATACCCCTTGAGTCGATAAAAAAGCCCGCCGGTGCGAACCGGCGGGCTTTTTGTTTTCTGGTGTTCGGAAGGTCAGACCCCGACGTGGAACGCCTGCTTGAGGTTGCGGATAAACTCCGCATCCCGGCAGAGGGTCTTGCCCGGGCTGTCGGAGATCTTGGCGACCGGGCCGCCATTGCACTCGATCAGCTTGAAGACGATGTTCATCGGGCTGACACCGGGCAGATCGCAGGTGAGCTTGGTGCCGATGCCGAAACTGGTGTTGATGCGGCCACGGAAGTGACGGAACAGCTGCACCGCCTTGTCGAGGTTGAGCCCGTCGGAGAAGACCAGGGTCTTGTCGGTGGGGTCGATGCCGAGGAGCTGATAGTGGCTGATCGCCTTCTCGCCCCACACTACGGGATCGCCGGAGTCGTGGCGCAAGCCCTGATAGCTGCTGGCCAGCTCGAAGTCGAAGTCCCGCAGGAAGGCATCCATGGTGATGCAGTCGGTCAGGGCGATGCCGAGATGGTCGGTGAACTCGTCCAGCCAGCTGGTGAGGGCGGCGCGTTGGCTGTGCTCCAGCGGGAAGCCGAGCTGCTGGTGCGCCTGGAACCACTCATGGGCCTGGGTGCCGACCGCGGGCAGCTTGTACTTCTGGGCCAGCATGTAGTTGCTGGTGCCGCGAAACGCCGGCAGACGCTCCTTGAGGCGACCCACCACCGCATCCTGCACCGCGTGGGAGAAGCGGCGACGGGTGCCGAAGTCGATGAGGTTGAACTCGCTCATTTCCTCCGGGCTCAGCTCCCGCTCCAGCTTGTCGATCTTCTGATCGAGCCGCTCCAGCGCGTGGCTGACACCAAACTGGGGATAGCGGAAGCGGTTGCGCATCTCGCTGATGATAGCGAGCACCGGGATTTCCCACAGGATCACATCCTGCCAGGGGCCCTCGACACGCACATTGATGCGACCATCCTGCTCGAACACCTTGAGCAGGGAGGCATCGAGCGGCTTGCGGCGCAGGTGGTCGAGGTAGTCAGGGGTGAAGAAGGGACGCTCGGCCAGAAAATCGAGCTCTGGCCTGGTCAGTCGCAGGGATCCGGCGAGGCGCAGTTGCTCCTCGATCTGCCCCATCATGGGCAGCAGATCCTCTTCATTGCGGCTGTGAAACTCGGCCACCACCTCGGCATCCGGATAGCGATGGAACACCGCCTGCTGCATATGCAGCTTGTAGGCGTCGGTGTCGAGCAGGCTGGTGAGGATTGGGGGCATATCAGGCTCCTCGCAGACTGGTGAGCACGATGGAGCTCCCCTGCCGCATATGTAACGTGCAGGCATCGGTGTCGAGCAGGCTGGTAAGAATCGGTGGCATATCAGGCGTCCAGCAGGCGTTGTACATCGATCAGGGTCTGGGCCAGTTCGGCCCCTGCCTCGATCATCTGGGTGTGGGCGCTGGCAACCGTCGCGGGGGCGATGCCACGGCAGGCATCGAGATGGACGATCACCCGGAAACCGGCGCGGCGCAGTTGCAGCACGCTGGTTTTGACACAGTAGTCGGTGGCGAGGCCGCCGACCAGTACGGTATCGACCTTGCGGGCTTGCAGGAATTCGATGAGTCCGGTGCTGCGCCGTTCGGCCAGGTCGTGGAAGCAGGTGCCGTAGGGATGGAGATCCGGTTCGACCCCCTTCCAGACGAAGAAGTCATAGTCGATGGGGGCGGGCAGGCCGTCGAGCAGCTCAAAGCCCTTGCTGCCCGGTACGCAGTGCACCGGCCAGGTGAGGTCTGCATTGGGCAGGTCCAGCGGCAGCAGCATGCCGGCGGGGTCAGAGACGGCCCAGTCGGCATTGGCGGGGTGAGAGTCCTTGCTGCCGATCCGCAGCGTGGCGAGGGTGGCCTGAGCGTTGAGCGCAGCCACAATATCATCACCGCCCGCGACGGGCAGTTCGTTCGGGCAGAGGGGGGTAAAGCCCTTCTGCGCATCAATATCCAGGCTGGCGACGGTTCCCATGATTGGCTCCTGCACATACTATTCGTGTGATATTATCTACCAAACATTAATGGAAGGCGAGCAGGGCGATCGGCATGCTGAGAATGAGTCTGGATATGGTGGTGCTGCGGTTGCATGAGGAGCGGCTCGAGCTGCTCCTCGAGACCCGCGATCGCCCCCCCTTTGCCCACTGCTGGCAACTGCCGGCGCTGCGCATCGACGAGACCCGGGATCGGGATCTCGATGCCGCCCAGCGCCGTCTGCTGGCGGAGTGGGGGCTCGGTCACTGCTACAGCGAGCAGGTCTGCACCCTCGGCAATCTGGAGCGTGATCCTCGCGGCTGGTCCACGACCCTGGTCTATCTGTGTCTGGTCGATCCGGAAGTGGAAGCGATCCACGGCTGCTGGCATCCGCTCGCCAACCTGCCGGGGCTGAGCCTCGCCTTCGACCATGTCCAGCTTATCGCCAAGGGGCTGGAGCGGCTGCGGATCAAGAGCCGTTACAGCACCCTGCCGCTACAACTGCTGGGGCCCGAGTTCACCCTCTCCGAGGTGCAGCGCGCCTTCGAAATCATCCTGCAAACACCCATGAATACGGCCGCCTTTCGCAAGCGGATCCATCGCGCCGACATTCTGGTTGATACCGGCCGCAAGCGCACCGGCAAACAGCGCCCCGCCATCCTCTACCGGCTGGAGAGCCCCTGCTGCGTGATGTTCGATCAGGTGATGCACGGAGCGGAAGCATGAGTGAGACCGGTGTGCACAAGGTGCTGGTGAGTGCCTGCCTGCTGGGTCAGCCGGTGCGTTACGACGGTCAGAGCAAGGGGATCGTCAGCGACTGGCTGAGTGCGCTGGGAGCCGAAGGACGGGTGCTGGCGTTTTGCCCCGAAGTGGCGGGCGGTTTGCCGACCCCACGCCCCCCTGCCGAGCGACAGGGCGAGCGCGTAGTGACGGCGAGCGGGATGGATGTGACCGCCGAGTTTGATCGCGGCGCCGAGCTGACCCTCGCGCTCTGTCAGGCGCAGGGCATTCGCTTCGCCTTGCTGAAAGAGGGGAGCCCCTCATGTGGCAGCGGCCGTATCTATAACGGCCGCTTCGAAGGTGTTTCTGTGGCGGGCGAGGGCAAGACCACTGCTCTGCTGCGCCGCCACGGGATTGCAGTCTTTTCCGAAGATCAGTTGGCCGAGTTGGCTTCTGCGCTTTCTTTGGATTCCTCCCCGGATTTGGCGGCAACCGGCAGCGGTGACTGACCGCTCTGCCACCCCTCCAGCACCTCGTCCTTCTCCTGCCAGCGCTGGTTTAGCCACTCCTGAAAACCGCGTTTGAACTGCTTGTCGTTGAAGTAATCTCCTATCAGCTGTTCATTCACCGGCAGCTCCTCAATCCGCACCTGAATGCGTTTTACCCGCCCCATCAGGAAGTCCTTGAACGGAGTCTCGGCGTTGTCCGGATAGCGGATGGTGACGTTGATCAGGCTGTCGAACTGTTCGCCCATGGCGGCCAGCGTGAAGGCCAGCCCCGCCGCCTTGGGCGGCATCAGGTGACGATAGCGGGAGCGTGATGCGTCCCGTTTCTGCTCGGTGAAGCGGGTCCCTTCCACGAAGTTGATGACGGTAGTGGGGATGTGGCGAAACTTCTCGCAGGCGTTGCGGGTGGTCTCGATATCCTTGCCGCGCAGGTGCGGGTTCTTCAGCAAAAACTCCCGTGAGTAGCGGCGCATAAAGGGCATATCGAGCCCCCAGCAGGCGAGCCCCAGCAGCGGGATGTAGATGAGCTCGTGCTTCATGAAGAACTTGGGCACCGGTAGCCGATCACGGAACAGGTGGCCGAGCACCACTATGTCGGTCCAGCTCATGTGGTTGCTGATGATGAGATACCAGCCATCCTTGCGCAGTCGGGTGTTGTCCTCCACCTGCCAGTCGATGCGGGTAGTGAGGCGGATCACCAGCGCATTGCAGGCCAGCCACAGGCGCATGAAGCGGTTGTTGAGCCGGCTGCAGGCGCGGCTAAAGGCCGGGATCGGCAGCAACAGTTTGGCCAGCGACACCAGCAGGATCAGACTGGCGCACAAGGCGGTGAAAAGGATGGTCAGGCCCGCGCTGATGATCAGCACCAGCGGGCCGGGAAGCAGGGATAGCATGAATGTTTACTGCGCCTTGGTTGCCAGCAGTTGGCTCAGGGTCTGGTCCTTTTCGTGCCAGATCCCGTTCAACCACTGTTGAAACTCTTGTTGGAACTCGGGGTCATTGAAGTAATCCCCCACCAGCTTGCGGTCGATCGGCAAATAGCGAACCTGAACCTTGATTTGCCCGACCCGGCCACACATGAAGTCCCAGTAGCTGGGAATGCCGTCCGGATAGGCGATGGTGACATCCACCAGTTGATGCAACTGGTCACCCATGGCTGCCAGGGTAAAGGCGATGCCGCCTGCTTTCGGGTGGAGCAGGTGACGATAGGGCGAACCCTGCTTCTGATGTTTGCCCTTGGTGAAGCGGGTGCCTTCGACGAAGTTCATCACACTCACCGGAATGTGGCGGAACCTGGCACAGGCTTTACGGGTTGTTTCTATGTCTTTTCCCTTCAGATGGGGATGCTTTTCCAGAAATTTCCTGGAATATCGCCGCATGAAGGGGAAGTCGAGCGCCCACCATGCCAGACCGAGAAAAGGTACCCAAATCAGCTCTTTCTTGAGGAAAAACTTCAGGAAGGGGATTTTTTGGTTAAAAACCCGCTGCAGTACCAGTATGTCGACCCAGGATTGATGGTTGGCAATCACCATATACCACTCATTCCGGCGCCCTTTGTCCACTCCGACCACCTCGAAAGGGGTTTTTATGATGGTTTTCTGGATCAGATTGTTGAAACCGATCCAGCAGCTGGCACAGCCATCCAGCAGCCAGTTGCAGAGGGTGCGCCATCCCTTGAGGGGGAGCAGGAGCTTGAGCAGACCCAGCGAAAAGATGGGGACAAACCAGAAGAGGGTGTTGAAAAAATAGAGCAGGGTGGAGAGGCTGCCGCGCAGTCGCTCTGTCAGCTTGTTGGGCATGAGTCGGGTCCGTCTTGCTGTCGATAAAGGGCCATCAAGTGGTCAGATCTGTGGCCATAATATCAGCCGATTGCCCGTGAGACCATTCAGAGCCGTTACGGGGTTGGACTCACCCTTTCCCTTCTGTCAGCTGCTGCGCAGTCGCGACAGCAGCCGGTCCATGGCGCGATAACCGAGCGCCTCGATAAGATGCTCCTTGCCGATGGCGGGTTGCCCGGCCAGATCGGCGATGGTGCGTGACACCCGCAGGATGCGATGCCAGGCCCGGATGCTGAGCCCCAGCTTCTGGATGGCGTTCTCCAAAAATTCGGCATCTTGCGGTGATAGGCGGCAAATATCCTCTATCTCACGGCTATCCAGCAGGTTGTTGAGCTTGCCGTTGCGACTCAGCATGCGCTCCCGTGCCACCAGTACCCGATCGCGGATCTGCTGGCTCGACTCCCCCCGCTCCGCCTTGCCGGTCAGGCTCCCCTTGGGTAGTAGTGGCACTTCCACAGTCAGATCGAAGCGGTCGAGAAAGGGGCCGGAGAGCTTGCCGAGGTAGCGCAAGATCTGATCCGGGCTGGAGCGGGTCTGGCCGTCGCCATAGTGGCCACAGGGGCTGGGATTCATGGCGCCGACCAGCTGGAAGCGGGCGGGAAAATCCACCTGGCGGGCGGCCCGGCTGATGGTGATGTGCCCCGTCTCCAGTGGCTCGCGCAGGGAGTCGAGCACCTTGCGCTCGAACTCGGGCAATTCATCCAGAAACAGCACCCCGTTGTGGGCCAGCGAAATTTCGCCGGGCCGCGGGTGGCTGCCGCCTCCCACCAGCGCCACTGCCGAGGCACTGTGGTGCGGCGTGCGGTATGGCCTGTGGTGCCAGTGACCGGCGCGTGGGATGAGGCCACCGATGGAGTGGATGGCGGCGGTCTGCTGCGCCTCCTGTTCGCTCAGCGGTGGCAAGATGCCGGGCAAGCGGCTTGCCAGCATGCTCTTGCCGGTGCCGGGCGGGCCGATGAACAGCAGGTTGTGGCTGCCGGCGGCGGCGATCTCCAGCGCCCGCTTGGCCTGAGATTGGCCGATAACATCCTGCAGGTCCGGCACATCGGGCAGGCTCTCCGCGCTTTGTTGATCCGGCAGTGGCAGTTCGTATTGGCCTGCCAACCAGGCGGTGACGGCCAGCAGTTGGTGAGCGGTGCGTACCTCGGCATCCTGAATGAGAGAGGCTTCCGGGCCGTTCTCCCGCGGTACCAGCAGAGTGCGCCCCGCATCCCGGCAGGCGAGCACGGCGGGCAGCACCCCGAGCACGGGGCGAATTTCGCCGGTCAGGGCCAACTCCCCCAAAAATTCATGATCGAGCAGGTATTTTGCCGGTATCTGCTTGGAAGCGGCGAGAATGCCGATGGCGATGGCCAGATCGAAGCGGCCCCCCTCCTTGGGCAGGTCGGCGGGGGCCAGATTGACGGTGATGTGTTTGTTCGGGAACTCGAAATTGCCGTTGAGCAGGGCGCTGCGCACCCGATCTCGCGACTCCTTCACCGAGGTTTCCGGCAGGCCGACCATGTTGAAGGCGGGCAGGCCGTTGGAGAGGTGAACTTCCACTGTAACTTGCGGGGCCGCGATCCCGAGGCTGGCACGGCTATAAACCACAGCTAATGACATAAATCCCGTCCTTGAATTGATATATGTTCTGACTAACTGCTTGTTGTTGGTTTTTTATTCCAGAGTTCCGGCTGGGGAATAGCCAAAATCAGTGGGTTGTCACAGAAAAAAGGCTTGCCCAATAAAAATCACCGTGCTAGTTCTAATAGCCATTCGCGGTAGAAACCGCCCCAATTTCACAGGATTTCCGGTTGTAACTATGAACATGGCCTCCCGTTTCGTCAGCATTATTGTGGTCCTAGTGGTGATTATTATCTCACCGCTCGGGGCTCGTTTAGCTGCACGGAACAAGGGATAGACCCACCACCGGACAGAACGAAACAAGCGACCCCCGAGCCTCACAGCTCGGGGGTTTTTTTTCGACCAAAGGACAGGATTTTCCACATGAACGGCGCGCAGTTTTTGGTACAGGCTCTCAAGAAACAGGGGGTGACCCAGGTGTTTGGTTACCCGGGCGGAGCCATCATGCCGGTCTACGATGCCCTGTATGACGGTGGTCTGGCCCATCAGCTTTGTCGCCACGAGCAGGGTGCCGCCATGGCGGCGGTGGGTTATGCCCGCGCCTCCGGTCAGGTGGGGGTCTGCATCGCTACTTCCGGCCCCGGCGCTACCAATCTGGTAACCGGTCTTGCGGAGGCGCTGCTCGATTCGGTGCCGCTGGTGGCCATCAGCGGTCAGGTGCCCTGTTCCGCTATCGGCACCGATGCGTTTCAGGAGGTCGATGTGCTCGGTATGTCCCTCTCCTGCACCAAGCACTCCTTTATGGTGACTGATGCCGCCGATCTGGGGCGGGTGTTGGCAGAGGCTTTCGCCATCGCCACCGAAGGGCGCCCCGGACCTGTGCTGATCGATCTCCCCAAGGATGTGCAACTGGCTGCGGTGCCTGCCCAGAGCCCGCTGTTTGCGGTGGAGGAGCCGGAGGCGCTCAACCCCTCGGAGTTGACTGCTGCCCGTTCCCTTATCGCTGCTGCTGAGCGTCCGGTGCTTTACGTCGGTGGCGGAGTGGGCATGGCCAATGCCGAGCAGCAGCTGCGCGACTTTGCTGCCTCCACCGGCATGCCAGCGGTCACCACCCTCAAGGGGATCGGCGCGCTCGACCCCGACAGCCCTGTTTATCTGGGCATGCTCGGCATGCACGGTACCAAGGCGGCCAACTATGCGGTGCAGCAGTGCGATCTGCTGCTGGTGGTGGGCGCCCGTTTTGACGACAGGGTGACCGGCAAGCTGGAGGAGTTTGCCCCCGAGGCCAAGGTGATCCATCTCGATGTGGACGCCGCCGAGTTCGGCAAGCGCCGTGCCGCCGAGGTGGGTATCACCACGGATCTCAAACAGGTGCTGCCGCGCCTCGCCATGACTCTCGACATCGCCCCCTGGCGTGAACACTGCGCCGCCATGGCCCGCGAATATGCATTTCGCTACGACCACCCGGGTCAGGCCATCTACGCGCCAGCCCTGCTCAAGCAGCTTTCTGCCAAGTTGCCGGAGAGCAGCGTGGTGGCCTGCGACGTGGGCCAGCACCAGATGTGGGTGGCCCAGCACATGCGCTTCACCAGCCCGCGCAACCACCTCTCCAGCGCCGGTCTGGGTACCATGGGCTTTGGTCTGCCCGCCGCCATCGGCGCCAAGATGTCGCGCCCGGAGGATGAAGTGGTGCTGGTGAGCGGTGACGGCTCTTTCATGATGAATGTGCAGGAGCTTGGCACCATCCGCCGTGCCCAACTCAAGGTGAAGATGGTGCTGCTGGATAACCAGCGCCTCGGCATGGTGCGCCAATGGCAAGAGCTGTTCTTCGACGGCCGCTACAGCGAGACCATCCTCTCCGACAACCCCGACTTCGTCGCCCTGGCTGCTGCTTTCGGCATTCCGGGCGAGACCATCACATGCAAGGAGCAGATAGCCGGAGCCCTCGATCGCCTGCTGGCAAGCGAGAGTGCCTACCTGCTGCATGTGGCCATTTCAGAGGAAGAAAACGTCTGGCCCCTGGTTCCGCCGGGAGTCGCCAACCACCAGATGATGGAGCAACGCCCATGAATCCGCACACCCTTGCCCAGCCAGCATTTGCACAACACACCCTGCATATCCACGCCCAGCCCAGACCGGAAGTGATGGAGCGGGTGCTGCGGGTGGTGCGCCACCGCGGCTTCAATCTCTGCGCCTTGAATATGGAGCAGGATTGCCAACAGCTGCGGATCACGGTTACTGTCGAGTCGGTGCGTCCCATCCAGCAGTTGTGGAGCCAGCTGGTGAAGCTGGTGGACGTCTCCCGGGTCGATGCACTGGAACAGCAACCCCGGATCAGAGCTTAAGGAGCCAAGCCAATGTCACAGCCTTCCCAATCTGCCACTCACCCCCAATACATCTGGTTCAACGGCAAACTGGTGCCCTGGCAGGATGCCCAGGTGCACGTGATGAGTCACGCCCTGCACTATGGCTCCTCGGTGTTCGAGGGTGTGCGTGCCTACGATACCCCCAAAGGCACCTGCATCTTCCGTCTGCAGGAGCACACCCGCCGCCTGTTCGACTCCGCCAAGATCTACTGGATGGACGTCCCCTACAGCGAGTCAGACGTAAATGAAGCCTGCCGCACCGTGGTGCGCGAGAACGGCCTGAAGAGCGGCTATCTGCGCCCGCTGGCCTTTGTCGGCAACGTGGGGCTGGGGCTGCATCCGCCGCTGGATGCCAAGGCTGACCTGATGGTGGCCGCTCTGCCGTGGGGCGCTTATCTGGGGGAAGAGGGGCTGAAAAACGGGGTGGATGTGTGCGTCACCTCATGGAACCGGCTCGCGCCCAACACCATTCCCACCGGCGCCAAGGCGGGCGGTAACTATTTGTCCTCCCAGCTGATCAGCCGCGAGGCCAAGCGCAACGGCTTCGCCGAGGGGTTGGCGCTGGATGTGAACGGCTACCTGAGCGAAGGGGCGGGGGAGAACCTGTTTCTGGTGAAGAACGGCGTGCTGTTTACCCCGCCCGCTACCGCCGCCATCCTGCCCGGCATCACCCGCGACACCATCATGACGCTGGCCCGCGATCTCGGTTACGAGGTGCGCGAGCAGGCGCTGCCCCGCGAGGCGCTCTATGTGGCGGACGAGATCTTTATGACCGGCACCGCTGCCGAGGTGACCCCGGTGCGCTCCGTCGATCGGATGAAGGTGGGCGCTGGCAGCCGTGGCCCGGTGACCGAGCTGCTGCAGAACGCCTTCTTCGGCCTGTTCAATGGCAAGACCGAAGACAAGTGGGGTTGGCTGACGCCCGTCAACGACTGATAAGAGAGGGGAGGCGCTGTGCCTCCCCGAGTCGCTTCCGGTCAGGGCACTGCGCGGTGCCCTCACCAGGATCGATTCCCGATCCGAGAGTCACTTTTTCATTTCCAGAGTTAATGAGCCCGCTGGGCATTCAGGGAGTAGAGACATGCCGAAGTTGAGATCCGCCACCACCACCCACGGACGTAACATGGCCGGGGCCCGCGCCCTGTGGCGTGCCACCGGAATGACCGATCAGGATTTCGGCAAACCCATCATCGCCGTGGTCAACTCCTTCACCCAGTTTGTGCCGGGCCACGTCCACCTCAAGGATCTGGGCCAGCTGGTGGCGCGCGAGATCGAAGCTGCGGGCGGCGTCGCCAAGGAGTTCAACACCATCGCCGTGGATGACGGCATCGCCATGGGCCACGGCGGCATGCTCTACTCCCTGCCGTCGCGCGAGCTGATCGCCGACTCGGTGGAGTACATGGTCAACGCCCACTGCGCCGACGCCATGGTCTGCATCTCCAACTGCGACAAGATCACCCCGGGGATGCTGATGGCCGCCCTGCGCATCAATATCCCGGTTATCTTCGTCTCCGGCGGCCCGATGGAAGCGGGCAAGACCAAGCTCTCCGACCAGATCATCAAGCTGGATCTGGTGGACGCCATGATCCAGGGCGCCGATCCCAAGGTGTCGGACGCCCAGAGCGAACAGGTGGAGCGTAGCGCCTGCCCCACCTGCGGCTCCTGTTCCGGCATGTTTACCGCCAACTCCATGAACTGTCTGACCGAGGCGCTCGGCCTCTCCCAGCCGGGCAACGGCTCCATGCTGGCTACCCACAGCGACCGCGAGCAGCTGTTCAAGCTGGCGGGCCAGCGCATCGTGACTTTGGCCAAGCGCTGGTATGAGCAGGACGATGCTTCGGCACTGCCGCGCAACATCGCCACCAAGGCGGCGTTCGAGAACGCCATGGCGCTCGATATCGCCATGGGCGGCTCCACCAATACCGTGCTGCACCTGCTGGCGGCGGCGCAGGAGGCGGGCGTCGACTTCACCATGGCTGATATCGACCGCATGTCCCGCAAGGTGCCGCAGCTCTGCAAGGTGGCGCCCTCCACCCAGAAGTACCATATGGAAGATGTGCACCGCGCCGGTGGTGTGGTCGCCATTCTGGGCCAGCTGGAAAAGGCGGGTCTGGTGCATGGGGATACCCGTACCGTGCTGGGTTGCTCCCTCGTCGAACAGCTCAATGAATATGACGTCAGCCGCCAGCCGAGTCAGGAGGTGGTGGACTTCTATCGCGCTGGCCCGGCCGGCATCCGCACCACCAAGGCGTTCAGTCAGGATTGTCGCTGGCCGGAGCTGGATCTGGACAGAGCCGAAGGGTGCATCCGCTCGCTGGATAACGCCTACAGCCAGGAGGGCGGCCTCGCCGTGCTCTCCGGCAACCTCGCGGTCAACGGCGCCATCGTCAAGACTGCCGGGGTGGATGAGGAGAACCTCACCTTCCGTGGCCCGGCCCGGGTATTCGAGAGTCAGGAGAGTGCGGTGAACGGCATCCTCGACGGTACCGTGAAAGCGGGCGAGGTGGTGGTGATCCGCTACGAAGGGCCGAAAGGGGGCCCCGGCATGCAGGAGATGCTCTACCCCACCACCTATCTGAAATCCATGGGACTCGGCAAGGCGTGTGCCCTGATCACCGACGGTCGCTTCTCTGGCGGTACCTCGGGCCTCTCCATCGGCCACGTCTCGCCGGAGGCCGCTTCCGGCGGCACCATAGGTCTGGTGGAGGATGGCGACATCATCAGCATCAACATCCCGGCCCGCAGCATGGTGTTGGAGGTGGCCGACAGCGTGCTGGCTACCCGCCGTGTCGCTGTAGAGGCTCGGGGCTGGAAGCCGCTCGATCGTCAGCGTCAGGTCTCCTTTGCCCTGCGCGCCTATGCCATGTTCGCCACCAGCGCCGATAAGGGTGCGGTGCGCGATCGCTCGATGCTGGGGGAATAAATCATGGTCTCTGCGGCGGATTATCTACGCAAGGTGTTGCTCTCCCCTGTCTATGAGGCGGCACGGGTCACCCCCCTGCAAACCCTGAAGAAACTCTCCGAGCGGCTCGGCAACCACGTCAGCCTGAAGCGGGAGGATCTGCAACCGGTCCACTCCTTCAAGCTGCGCGGTGCCTACCACAAGATCGCCACTCTGACCGAGGAGCAGAAGGCGCGCGGCGTCATCGCCGCCTCCGCTGGCAACCACGCGCAGGGGGTCGCCCTGTCGGCCGCCAAGCTCGGCATCAAGGCGATCATAGTGATGCCCAAGACCACGCCGGACATCAAGATCGATGCGGTGCGCCGGCAGGGCGGCAACGTCATGCTGTTTGGCAACAGCTTCGATGAGGCTTATGGCGAGAGTCGCCGCCTCTCCACGCTTGAGGGCTACACCCTGATCCCGCCGTTTGACGACGTCGAGGTGATCGCCGGGCAGGGCACCATCGGCAAGGAGCTGCTGGAGCAGGATACCCACCTCACTCACGTCTTTGTGCCGGTGGGCGGTGGCGGGTTGGCAGCCGGGGTGGCGGTCTACATCAAGCAGCTGCTGCCGGATGTGAAGGTGATCGGGGTGGAGGCGGAGGGCTCCGCCTGCCTCAAGGCCGCACTGGCGGCCGGTGAGCCGGTCAATCTGGAGCGGGTCTCGCTGTTTGCGGATGGGGTGGCGGTCAAGCGCATCGGCGAGGAGACCTTCCGCCTGTGCAACCAGTATCTGGACGAGGTGGTGACCGTCTCCAACGACCAGATCTGCGCCGCGCTGAAAGATATCTTCGATGACTGCCGCGCCATTGCCGAGCCGTCGGGCGCCCTGTCGTTGGCGGGCCTCAAGGCCTACAGCGAGCGGGAGCAGGTCAAAGGGGGGCGGATGGCGGCCATTCTCTCCGGCGCCAACGTCAACTTCCACAGCCTGCGCTACGTGTCGGAGCGCTGCGAGATTGGCGAGAAGCGCGAGGGCATGCTGGCGGTGACCATCCCCGAGCGCAAAGGGGCCTTCCTCGACTTCTGCCGTCAGCTCGGGCCGCGCATGGTGACCGAGTTCAACTATCGCTACGCCGATGCCGAGCAGGCGTCGCTGTTCGTCTCGGTGCGCCTCACCGGCGGTGACGAGGAGCTCGGGCAGATCATCGATCAGCTCGGCGGCAACGGCTACCCGGTAGTCAATATGACCGAGAGCGAGCTGGCCAAGAATCATGTGCGTTACATGATTGGCGGCCGCCCGGCCCGGCCCCTCGGTGAACGGCTCTATAGCTTCAAGTTTCCGGAGCAGCCGGGCGCTCTGATGCGTTTCCTCGAGACCTTGGGTTGCCGCTGGAACATCAGCCTGTTCCACTACCGCAACCACGGTGCTGACTACGGCCGCGTGCTCTGCGCCTTCGAGCTGCCGGACGAAGACGTGGCCGCCTTCCACGACTACCTGCGGGAGATTGGCTACAGTTGGAAAGAGGTGAGTGACGACCCCGCCTACCGGCTGTTTCTGGCCAGTTGAGCAAGGGGGGCTTCAACAACTCATCAGGAGGGAGGCGTTATGCCTCCCTTTTCTATTGCTGCGTGTGGATAGGTCCACTCCGTACGACGCAACGTCATGGTTTAACTGGCAAAACAGTGTGAATAGGTACACAGGTAATTTTTACGCCGGATATTGCTGGCAAGCTCACACTCCTGATGGCTTGGTCATTTGAGGCTGCGTTCGGATGGGATACCCTGAATAGCGGAGAGGCCGCCTGACGGCTTCACACAGGGAAAGTGCGCACTCAGGCGCCCATAACGACTTATTGCAGAGGCGAAAATATGAATAAACCCATGCTTGCCGTATTGGTCAGTGGCTTGCTGGCGGCCGGAGCCGTACAGGCCGCCGCTCAGGACAATACCTGGTACGCCGGTGGCAAGGCCGGTTGGTCCAATTACTATGGCGTTGATTACAACCAACAAGTTAAGGATGTAGTCGATTTTGTATCACCCAGTGATAAACAAAGTGATCTCGGTTTGGGTGGTTTTGTCGGCTATCAGCTTAATCAGAACTTGGGTTTTGAGTTGGGTTATGACTGGCTTGGTAAGTATCAGCTTGATAAAACTGCGTCCTTGGGAACCCTGTCTGCCGGGTTGCACGGTGAAGCTAAAGCACAAATGATACAGGCCACCATGAAGATTAGTTTCCCTGCTACATCTGTATTGGATGTCTATGGTCGCTTGGGCGGCGCGTATGCCTGGACTGAGAGCTCTTATTCCGGTTGGTATAAAGATTCCGCTACCCCAGCCAACGATGCGTCATTTGACAATAATGGACACAAATACCATGGCGCTGCGTTTGTTGGTGCACTTGGTGTTGAATATGCCATCGACAAAGACTGGGCTGCTCGCCTTGAATACCAATACACCACCCCGTTGGGCAGTACATCTGAAGATCGTTCCGGTATAGAGATGGATAATGGTCTGCTCTCTGTTGGGATGCTCTATCGCTTCGGTCAGCAAGGTGGCGAGGTCGTAGCACCGGTGCCCGCTCCGGCAGCCGAACCGGCGCCTGTAGCCGTGGTTGAGCCCAAGACCTTCAGTCTGAGTTCCGATGTGCTGTTCGAGTTCAACAAGGCGACCCTGAAACCGGCTGCCAATCAGGCGCTCGATGCTCTGTTCAGCCAGATTGTGGCGGCCAATCCGAAAGATGGTGTCGCAACTGTCATCGGTTATACCGACCGCATCGGTTCCGACAACTACAACCTGGCCCTCTCCGAGAAGCGGGCCCAGAGTGTGGCCAGCTATCTGGTATCCAAAGGCTTGTATGCCGACAAGGTACGGGTCGAGGGGCGTGGCAAGGCCAATCCGGTCACTGGCAGCAGCTGTGCCAGCCGCTCCAAGCAGGAACTGATCGCCTGTCTGGCACCGGATCGCCGGGTGGAAATCCATCTGGAAGGGGTCTCCCAGCCTGTCCAATAAGCAGAGCGACGGGAGCGATAAATGTTAAAACGGGAGGCTTGGCCTCCCGTTTCTTATGGGGTGTTTACGATGTCGTGCCTCAGAGCCCGAACAGCGGGCGCAGGCGAATGCCGATGAGACTGCCAGCGAGGGCCATCAGCATCCAGACCCAGCCGTGCAGGCTGCCAGAGGCGGTGCCATCGAAGAAGCCGCCGAGGTTGCAGGCGGCGTACATGGCGCCCATCCCCATCAACAGGCCGCCGATGATTGAGGCCAGACTGTTGCCGATCCGCATCGGGGCGAAGGTGCCGCCCCCGCTCAAACAGCGCGCCAGCATGGCCCCCAGAATACCGAGCCAGAACATGCCGACCATGGGGTTGATAAAGAGTGGCTGGGCCAGTTTCGGGTTCCCCTCGAACAGGCCAAACAGGGAGGCTCCGCGCAGCGCCATGTCATAGACGGCGCCGGTGATGGTCCAGGCCGAGCCGTGCAGAGCGACCACGGACGAGTTGAGCAGGGCGATGATGATGCCGCCGGTCAGCACGGTGAAGCGGCCATCGCGCCAGAACAGGTTGCCACCGCTGAAGAGGGGCTTGAGCTCGCCGGTACGCTTGAGTTCGCTGTTGCGAAACAGCAGGAACAGCGCAGCGACCAGCGCCAGAGTGAGCAGCATGCCACTCCAGATATTGCCGGTCAGATCCCGGGCCAATACCACATGGCTGGAGAAGGTAGCCTCCAGTTCGGGGCGGAACTGGTTGCTGATAAGGGTGCCGATGCCGTAGCAGATCAGCACCAGCCAGAAGCGGGGTTGCCCCTCGCCGCAGCAATAAAGAGTGCCGGTGGCGCAGACGCCAGCCAGCTGCATGCCGATGCCGAACAGGAAGGCACCGACGATGAAAGGAATGCCGATAGCCATCACGTTACCCACCATGGCATCGCCAAACAGGGCGTGGCTAAAGGAGAGGAAGGTGGTGAACAGCAGAATTTCGATGGCGATGGTGAGCAGGTGAACCCGCACGTAGTAGCTGTTGCGTTTGGTCAGCATTTCGCGCCAACCGAATACGATGCCGAAGCGACTGAAGGAGAGGGTGAAGCCGAAGCCGAATCCGATCAGGGCCATCAGAGCCCATTTCATACCAAAAGTATTGCCAAGCCAGATTAACGCTCCCCCCGCGATTGCCACGATGGGGAGCGACCATTTTCGAGTCATGTCAGTTGATCCTTGCAGTTGGTTTTTAGAGGGGCGGATCCTATTCCCTCATGGAGTCTAATGCTACCCATTTAACCAGTGCAGAGAAAAAGAGGAGCGCTGACTCCCGTCAGCGCCGGGGATCAATGGCGGGTGGTGTCGAGATGGAAGTGGTGAGTCTGCCTGGTCAGGATGCGGGCGTGCTGGGCGACCATGGTCGCCTCTTCGGCGGCGTGACTGGCGCTCTGGTTGGCCTCGGCCGCCAACCGCGACATCTCGCCGACCTGATGGTGGATCCCTTGTATCAGCCGGGTCTCATCGCTCATCAACTGATCGACCTGAGCGATGCGCTGATTGATCTCCTCGCAGCTCTGCGCGATCCGGGCGACGCTCTGGCGCGCTGTCATCGTGTGAGTGACCGCCTGTTCGACCCGGGCCAGCTCGGTATCCATCTCGTTGGCGGCGCGCAGGCTGACATCCTGGATCTTGCCGATGATGGTGTTGATCTCGGTGGTGGCGCTGCCGGTGCGGGTCGCCAGCGAGCGCACTTCATCGGCTACCACGGCAAAACCGCGCCCTTGTTCACCTGCCCGCGCCGCTTCAATGGCCGCGTTCAGCGCCAGCAGATTGGTCTGCTCCGCAATATCGTGAATGGCACCCGCCAGCCCGGCAATCTGCTGCGAGAGGCCAGCCAGATCCGAAATGGTCTGGGAGACCTGCTTCACTCCCGTGACTTGCTCCCCGATCACCTGTTCCACGGTGTGGATGGCGATCGTCGCCTCGTGTGCCCGCTCTGCTGACTGCAGGGTTTGCTCCCCCACCTGATGCAGCTGGCTACCCGCCTGTTCAATGGAGTGGGTGAGCTGCTCGATGGCCTGTTCGATATGGTGGGCCGCCCCGACCTGAGCCTGACTGTCATCGGTGTGCCGTTGTGCCATGGCGGTCAGGCTGGTGGCGCGATCATCCAGCGTACTGGCGCTGCGTTGCAGGGACTCCACCAGGGTTGCCAGCTGGTCACGCATGGCCCCGATCTGGCGGATCAGCTCGCCGATGGCATCAAGGCCCGGCTCCGGCATGGGGCGGTTCAACTCCCCTTCGGCGATGGCGGCGGTGGCCTTGCCTGCGGCCAGCAGCCGCTGTTGGGTGGGGCGTCCCAGCCAGAAGATGAGCCCGGCCCCCAGCAGTGCAGCGCACAACAGCAGGCCGTAGCAGAGTCGAGTGGTGTTGGCGAGATGAGCCATCTGCTCGGCGGCATACTCGTTACCGCGGATGACGGTGGCGTCCACCCCTAGCCGGTGGGCGTTATAGAGGGTGTGCAGGCGTGCTGCAAGCGCGCCCGCCTGCGCCAGATCCCCCGCCTTGATGGCGGGGACAAACTTGTCGTTGAGCAACTGCCAGAACAGCTCCCCCTGCACTTTTTGCTCCCCCAGCAGCAGCTCCCTGAGGGGCTCGTTCAGGCTGCTCTCTTGCCAGAAGCGGTTACGGCTCTCGAACTCTTGCTGCAGTCGGACGAGGGTTTGCAGCAGGGCCTCCCGCTCCTCCGGTTTGGCATGGAGCAGGGTGTAGACCTGCAACTGGGATTCGATGAGGTAGAGGGGGGGCGGCAGAATATCGGCTACCACATCCTTCCCCTGTCCCATCTGGTCGGCTGCGCTCCGGACCGAGTAAAGCCCGAAAAAGCTGATGGAGATCAGTGTGATAATGACCATGATCCCCAGAACCTGACCAAAAAGCAGGGATCTGTCGTAAATGTGTTTGAGCATGTTGCCTCCATTCGGCTCCGTTCATGGATAGCATAGCTCTCTGGCGGGATAGTGAGACTCGGGTGTGGTCTGTTGATGGTCAGTCGGCTCTGGAGAAGGGGAAGTCGCAGTCTGAAGGCCGCTGGTGGCACGAAAAAGAACCCCGGCTGATGAGCCGGGGTCGATGGTAGTGAGGCGGTGTCAGGTCCGGCTTGGCGCGGCTTTGCCGCTGCGCAGCCCATCAAGACTGAACAGCACCAGCGCGCTCCAGATGCAGGCAAAGGTGAGCAGTTTGTCCATCGCCAGTGCTTCCCCATAGAGGGTGACCGCGAGGATGAACATCAGGCTGGGGCCAATGTACTGGAAGAAGCCCAGGGTGGAGAGCTTGAGCCTGGTCGCGGCGGCGGTGAAGCAGAGCAGGGGGGCCGTGGTGACGGCGCCTGCGGCGATCAGCAGCAGGTTGAGGTGCCAGTCGTTCTGGGTGAGATGGCTGGTGGAGCTGTCGGCAAAGCCCCACAGATAGATGGCCGCTGGCGGCAGCATGATCATGGTTTCGATCAGCAGACCGGTGAGGGCATCGAGGGCCAGTTTTTTGCGCACCAGCCCATAGATGGCAAAGCTCGACGCCAGCACCAGCGCAATCCAGGGCAAGGAACCAAAGGCGATAAGCTGGATCGCCACCCCGGCAAAGGCCAGCGCCACTGCCCACCACTGCAGGCGGCGCAGCTTCTCGCTCAGAAACACCATTCCCAGCAGCACGTTGAACAGCGGGTTGATGTAGTAGCCGAGGCTGGCATCCAGCATATGGCCGTTGTTGATGGCCCAGATGAACAGCAGCCAGTTGCCGCCGACGGTGACCGAGGTAAACGCCAGGGTGAGCAACACTTTTGGCTGGCGCAGCACCGCCTGCACCTTGTGCCACTGGCGTCCTGCCAGGGTGAGTACCATCAGCAGCACGCAGGACCAGATCATCCGGTGGGTCAGGATCTCGGCGGCCGGAACGGCAGAGATGGTCTTGAAATAGATGGGGGCTATGCCCCAAAGGGTATAGGCGCACAGGGCGTAGATGACGCCCTGACGCTGGATCTGTTGCGGCATGCGGATGACCTTTACTGAAGTGTTGGATGCGGGAAAACATCGCAAAAAATCAGTGTAGCGATCCTTTTGCGGGGAAAGAAGCGAATAAACGAAGTTTGAGGGATAAGAGGAGGGTGGCTGGCCGGTCAGCCTTTACCGCGGCGGATCTTGTCGACGTCCATCAACAGCCAAAACATCAGGGCGATGGCGGAGATCCAGGGGCCCCAGGTCACGTAGGCCTCGCCGTGCCCCAGCACGAAGAACAGCAGGGGCAAACCGATCACCAGAAAAAGTACGCTTCCCAGAAAAAATAGCATTTTTGTCTTTATATTTAACATGTTGGCTTCTTTATCATTATAAGGATTGAGCCCGGTGATGGAAGGCCAAAAATGCAAAAGGGGGATTTCTCCCCCTTTTGGATCCGATAGTGCTGCTTTGTCGTGTTAATCCAGCTGAATCCAGGTGCTTTTCAGCTCGGTGTACTTCTCCAGCGCATGAAGTGACTTGTCGCGACCGTTGCCGGACTGTTTGAAGCCGCCAAACGGCATGGTCATGTCGCCGCCGTCCCAGTTGTTGACGAAGACGGTGCCGGCGCGCAGGGCGCGTGAGCCCTTGACCGCCTTGTTGAGATCCGCCGTCCAGATCGCCGCGGCCAGGCCGTAGTCGGTGTCATTGCCCAGCGCAATGGCCTCTTCCAGGGTATCGAAACCGGTCACTGCCAGCACAGGGCCGAAGATTTCCTCGCGGAAGATGCGCATCTGCGGGGTCACGTCGTCGAAAATGGTGGGTTCGATATAGAAGCCGCCACTCTCCATATTGGTGCGGTTGCCCCCCAGCAGCAGCTTGGCCCCCTCCTGCTTGCCAATCTCGATATAGCGCAGCACCTGCTCCATCTGGATGTTGTCCACCATGGCGCCGATACGGGTCGCAGGGTCGAGCGGGTTGGCCGAGATCCACTCGCGGGCATGGGCCAGCAGTCGCTCCATAAATTGCGGCTTGATGCTGTTTTGCACCAGCAGGCGGGAGGCGGCGGTGCATACTTCGCCCTGGTTGTAGAAGATAGCGCCAGCGGCGCTCTTGGCCGCGGCCTCCAGATCCGGCGCATCCGCCAGTATGATGTTGGGGCTCTTGCCGCCGCACTCCATAAAGGCTCGCTTGAGGTTGGACTTGCCGGAGCACTCCACCAGATGTTTACCGATCTTGGTGGAGCCGGTGAAGGTGATGCAATCCACATCCATGTGCATGGCCAGCGCCTCGCCCACGGTGTGGCCAAAGCCCGGCAGCACGTTGAACACGCCGTCCGGAATACCCGCCTCCTTAGCCAGACCTGCGATACGCAGGGCGGTCAGGGGGGATTTCTCGGAAGGCTTGAGAATGACCGAGTTGCCGGTAGCGAGCGCCGGGCCCAGCTTCCAGCAGGCCATCACCAGCGGGAAGTTCCATGGAACGATGGCGGCAACCACCCCGAGCGCTTCGCGGGTCACCAGCGCCAGTGCTGACTCCTCCACCGGGGCGACCTGATCGTAAATCTTGTCGATGGCTTCGGCATTCCAGGCGATGCAGTTGGCGGCGGCGGGGGCGTCATAGCCCATGGCATCGCCGATGGGTTTGCCCATATCCAGCGACTCCAGCAGCGCCAGCTCAACCTTGTTGAGGCGCATCAGCTCGGCGAAGCGCTGCATGATCTGTTTGCGCTGTTTCGGCGGCAGGCCGCTCCAACGCTTGTCGTTGAAGGCGTCACGGGCAGCCTGTACCGCCAGTTCGGCATCGGCGGCATCGCAGGCCGCCACCTTGGTCAGCAGCTTGCCGTTGGCCGGGTTGATGCAATCGAAGGTGGCGCCATTGACGGCATCCCGATAGCTGCCGTTGATAAAGGCTTGCGAGGGCAGGGTCAGATGGGCGGCCTTGTGTTGCCACTGGGCCAGGGTCAGGTCACTCATGTTCACTCCTTGAACCGGCAAAAGTCAGATTCCGCGTATCAATATGCTAAACATCCTGCCGCTTGTAAATCCATCTTGTAACAATTCATTAAACATTGCTCCCCTGCCGATGCGCGTCTGAATGTCAGAAACTGGCGGGGGTGTTGGCCGAGATCAGCACGCACTCCTGTTCGCCACTATTGCGAAAACGGTGGGGGGTACGGCTGTCGAAGTAGTAGCCATCCCCGGCGCCCAGCAGGTAGATCTGCTCGCCCACGGTCACTTCAACTTCGCCCTTGATGACGATGCCGCACTCTTCACCCTCGTGGCTCAGCATGTCGTCGCCGGTGTCGGCGCCCGGTGGCAGCACCTCCTGCAACATGCCGATGGCGCGGTTGGCACGGCTGTGCCCGACCAGCCGGTAGCTGATGGGATGCGTGCCGAGATCCGGCATATCGGCGGCGCGGAAGATCACTTCGGTGCCCATTTCAGTCTCTTCGGTGAAGAAGCTGGCCAGCGACATGGGGATGCCTTCCAGCACCTTGCGCAGGGAGGCGACAGAGGGGCTCACCTGATTTTTCTCGATCTGGGAGATAAATCCGTTGGTCACACCGGAGCGCTTGGCCAGCTCGCGCTGGGAGAGGGCTGCCTTGGTGCGAACCGCCTTGAGGCGGTGACCGATATCCATCTATAGACACTCCTTGACTGTTTACTATTATTAAAATTGTGTTAAATATCTTATACCACCCTGCTGATGCGTCTAGCTAGGGGTGGCACCAGACAGGGCGATAACGGGCCCTTTTTTATGGATTCAGGTGTTTAATTTAATAGGCATTGGCCGACAGTTGCTAAACACCTTAAGGATGAGGTGACCATGAAACCGATCAGCGACATCAATACGCCCTCCGACATGTCCGCCTTCTGGATGCCGTTCACCGCCAACCAGCAGTTCAAGGCGGCGCCGCGCATCCTGAAGTCGGCAGAGGGGATGTATTATCACTCAGAGGATGGCCGCAAGATACTGGATGGCACAGCCGGACTCTGGTGTTGCAACGCGGGCCATGGTCGGCGCGAGATTGCCGAGGCGGTCTCCCAGCAGATTTCCCATCTCGATTTCGCCCCCACTTTCCAGATGGGTCACCCCCTGCCGTTCGAGCTGGCCAACAAGCTGGTGGAGATCGCTCCCAAGGGGTTTGGTCACGTCTTCTATACCAACTCGGGTTCCGAGTCGGTCGATACCGCGCTGAAAATCGCGCTGGCCTGGCAGCGGGCTCGCGGTCAGGGCACTCGCACCCGGCTGATTGGCCGCGAGCGTGGCTATCACGGGGTCGGCTTTGGCGGCATCTCGGTGGGAGGGATTCCCGGCAACCGCAAGTGGTTCGGCTCCCTGCTGACCGGGGTTGATCATCTGCCTCATACCCTCAACATCGCCAAGAACGCCTTCACCAAAGGGCTGCCCGAGGAGGATGTGGCGCTGGCTGACGAGCTGGAGAAGATCGTCTTCCTGCACGATGCCAGCAATATCGCGGCGGTGATCGTCGAGCCCATCGCTGGCAGTACCGGCGTGCTGATGCCCCCCAAAGGCTACCTCAAGCGGTTGCGGGAGATCTGTACCAAGCACGGCATCCTGCTGATTTTTGACGAGGTGATCACCGGTTTCGGCCGCCTCGGCTCCCCCTTCGCCGCCCAGGAGTTCGATGTCATCCCCGACATGATCACTTGCGCCAAGGGGCTGACCAACGGTGCCATCCCCATGGGCGCGGTGCTGGTACAGAAGCACATTTATGACGACATGATGGCGGCAGGAAAGGGGGCTATCGAGCTGTTCCACGGCTACACCTACTCCGGTCATCCTGTGGCTGCGGCTGCGGGTCTGGCGACCCTGGAGATTTATCGCAACGAGAACCTGCTCAGCCGCGCCGCCGATCTGGCGGGCTACTGGGAGGAGGCGGCCCATTCGCTGAAGGGCTGCAAGCATGTTAAGGATGTGCGCAACTACGGGCTGGTGGCGGGTATCGAGCTGGAGTCCATGCCGGATGCACCGGGCAAGCGCGCCTATGAGGTGTTTGTCCGCAGCTTCGAGAAGGGGGCATTAATCCGGGTGACCGGCGATATCATCGCCCTGTCGCCGCCCCTCATCATCGAGCGCAGCCAGATCGACGATCTCTTCACCCTGCTGCAGGATGCCCTGCAGGCACAACCCTAACCCATTTGATGGCCCCGCACTGGCGGGGCCTTGCGTTGATTTGCTCAGCGCATTTACCACATCAGTTATCACGGAGGATACATGACATACAGGGTCAGCAACTTCATCAACGGCCAACCGCAGGAGAGTCGCAGCGAACGGCAAGGGGCCATCTTCAATCCCGCTTGTGGCAAGCAGCAGGGGAGCGTCGGGCTTTCCAGCGCCGCCGAGTGTCAGGAGGTGATCGCCATTGCCGAGCGCGCCTTTGCCGACTGGTCACAAACCCCGCCGCTGGTGCGGGCTCGGGTCTTTTTCCGCTTCAAGGAGTTGATGGAGCAGCACAGGGACGAGCTCGCCCAGCTCATCAGCCGTGAGCACGGCAAAGTCTTCTCCGATGCGCAGGGTGAGTTGACCCGCGGGCTGGAGGTGGTGGAGTTTGCCTGCGGCATCCCCCATCTGCTCAAGGGGGAGCACTCCCTCAACGTCGGTCGCGGGGTAGACAGCTACTCCATGATGCAGCCGGTAGGAGTCTGCGCAGGTATCACCCCGTTCAACTTCCCGGCCATGGTGCCGCTCTGGATGTTCCCTGTCGCCATCGCCTGCGGCAACACCTTCATTCTCAAGCCCTCCGAGAAGGATCCCTCCCTCTCGTTGCGGATGGCCGAGCTGCTCAAGGAGGCCGGTCTGCCGGACGGCGTGCTCAACGTGGTGAACGGTGACAAGGAGGTGGTGGATGTGCTGCTGACCGACCCGCGAGTGGGTGCCGTGTCGTTTGTCGGTTCCACCCCAATCGCCCAGTACATCTATGCCACCGCCTCGGCCCACGGCAAACGGGTACAGGCGTTGGGCGGCGCCAAGAACCACATGGTGGTGATGTCGGATGCGGATCTCGATCAGGCGGTCTCCGCCCTGATGGGGGCTGCTTATGGGGCGGCGGGCGAGCGCTGCATGGCGATCTCGGTGGCCGTGGTAGTTGGTGATGAGACCGCCGATGCGCTGGTGGCCAAGCTGACGCCGTTGGTGGAAAAACTGCGGGTGGGCCCGGGGCTGGGCCAGAGCCCGGAGAACGAGATGGGGCCGCTCATCAGCAAGGAGCATCTGGCCAAGGTGCGCGGCTACGTGGATCAGGGGGTGGCCGAAGGGGCCGCGCTGCGGGTCGATGGTCGCACGCTGAGCCACGACGAGGGTTATTTTATCGGTGGCTGCCTGTTTGACGAGGTGACCCCCGAGATGCGCATCTACCGCGAGGAGATCTTCGGCCCTGTGCTCTCCATCGTGCGGGTGCCGGATTACGAGACGGCACTGCGGCTCATCAACGAGCACGAGTACGGCAACGGTACCGCCATCTTTACCTGTGACGGCGACACCGCGCGGGACTTCACGGCGCGGGTGCAGGTCGGTATGGTAGGGGTGAACGTTCCCATTCCGGTGCCGATGGCTTTTCACAGCTTTGGCGGCTGGAAGCGCTCCATCTTCGGGCCGCTCAACATGCACGGGCCGGACGGGGTTCGCTTTTATACCCGGATGAAGACGGTGACGGCGCGCTGGCCCCAGAGCCTGCGCAGTGGAGCCGAGTTCTCCATGCCAACCATGAAGTGATGAGCCCAAGGCTCACCACCATGATTTGATTCTCTTGCCCCCGCAGATCGATGGTCTGCGGGGGCACTTCTGTAAAGGAGCAACAGATGCGATTGGGAATTCTCGATTGTGACCGGCTGGATCCCGATCTGGCGGATCGTTTTGGCCCCGTCTACTCCGAGATGTTTATCAGGGGGTTTCAGCCGCTGGCACCCGAGCTGGAGTTTCGGGTCTGGTCAGCCATTGATGGCGAGTTGCCGGAGGATCTGCATGAGTGCGATGCCTGGCTCATCACAGGTTCGCGCCACGATGCCTATAGCGATATCCCCTGGATCCAGGCGTTGCGCGGCTGGATCCGCCGTGCCCACGATGCCGACGTCAAGCTGGCCGGGATCTGTTTCGGCCATCAGGTGATCGCCCAGGCGCTGGGGGGCGAAGTTGTGAAATCCACCAAGGGGTGGGGGCTGGGGGTATCGGTTCACCCCATGCTGGAAGATGCCCCCTGGATGGCGCCGGCGCGGGATCATATCCGCATTCTGGCGAGCCATCAGGATCAGGTGGCACTGCTGCCCCCCGGAGCAACCCGGCTGGCGGGCAACGATTTTTGTCCCAACTTCATGTTCCTGCAGGGGGACAACATAGTGGCCATTCAGGGGCATCCCGAGTTCTCGGTGGAGTACAACCGGGCGCTGATCGAGCGGCGTCGTGGCCTGCTGCCCGACGAGCGTTACCAGAGCAGCCTCTCCTCGCTGGAGGGAGAGGTGGATTCGACCACCATGATGCAGTGGTTGCTGCAGTTTTTGGGGATCCTGCCGCTGCGGGCTGGCGCGGCCTGAGCCCGGTTTGTCAGCGACCCCCTTCGGGTGCTAGATTTTGTAGCAAAATGAAGGATCAAGCGCTGCGATGTCGGGATCGGATGATACACTGGCCGCCCTTTGTGGCGGCCTGTTTGTCTGGCGTGATCGCCGCACCAGCTTGAGAGGGTGAAGCCTTGAAACTACAGCAATTGAAGTACTTGATCGCGATCCGGGACCACAACCTCAACGTCTCGGTGGCGTCCGATGCGCTCTATACCAGCCAGCCCGGGGTCAGCAAGCAGATCGGCCTGCTGGAGAGCGAGCTGGGAGTGCGGATCTTCGAGCGCCGTGGCAAGCATCTGCATCGCATCACCCCGGTGGGCGAGGAGATCATCAAGTGTGCCGAGGCGATGCTCAACATCGAGAGCAAGATCAAGGCGATCTCCCGCGAGTATCTGGATCCGACCGTGGGCACCCTCAACATCCACACTACCCACACCATCGCCCGCTATCTGCTGCCCAAATCGGTTACCTACTTCACCAAGAAGTACCCCAAGATCTCGTTCCACCTCCATCCGGTGATGTCGGCGAGCAAGGAGCAGATCAGCAAGGGCTACTCCGATTTTTCCATCGTTGCCCACGAGATTGGCTTCGACAAGGAGCTGATCGCGCTGCCCGCCTACCTCTGGACCCTCTCGCTGGTGGTGCCGCAGGATCACCCGTTGGCCAAGGTGAAGAAGCCGACGCTGGAGCAGCTCTGCCACTACCCCATCCTCAGTTACGAGAGCGGTGCCACCGGTCGGCAGGTGCAGGACGAGGTGTTTCAGGCGGCGGGCCTTACCCCGAGCTACTACATGACGGTAATGGATGCCGGAGTGATCAAGCGCTATGTGGAGCTGGGTTTTGGCATCGGCATCATCTCCTCGCTGGTGGCCAACGACACCGACAGCCCCGGGCTGGTCTCCATCAATCTGGAGCACCTGTTCAAGCCCTGCCCGGCCCAGATCTGCTTCAGCAAGAGCATTCTGCTGCAGAACTACATGTATGACTTCATCAGCTCCTTCTCGCCCCACCTCACCAAGGAGGTGATCCAGAGCGTGATGCAGCAGCCGACCCAGGCGCGCATCGACGAGCTGCTGGCCGGGGTGGAGCTGCCCATCTATTGATCCCGATCGGATTCCCGATCGCTGCCGGTTGTCTCTTCAGTCAGGCTGGGCTCTACTCGGGGTTCAGCCTGTCTCTTTTGGGCTATCTCCATCGTTCGAGGTCTCTATGTCCCGCATTCTGCTGCTTGCCAATCTCAACTGTGATCATGTGCTCTCCCTCTCCGAACCGCTGGTGGCGGGGGCCCGGCTGCAATATGTGGATCAGGGGCGCAGGCTCGGCGGTGGCGCGGCCAACACCGGCATCGGGCTGGTGTGGGCGGGTCACGAGGTGACCATTGCCTCCCGCATAGGGCTAGACGAGACCGGCGACTGGTTGCTGGAGCAGGCGGCCGGTTACGGGCTGGATTGCAGCCATGTGGAGCGCTTTGGCGGCGAGACCGGCGAGCTGCTGATCCTGGTGGACTCCACTGGCGAGCGCACCATACTGCGCCGCCCGCGGCGTCCCGACTTGCCCGGCGATCTGCCGCTGGAGGGGGTGGATTGCCTCTATGTGAACTATCCCGGTACCTCCATCATCAGCTACATGCGCCAGATGCTCGGCAAGAGCTTTGTGGTGGCCCAGTATCCCAAGGGTGGGCAAGCGCGCCGTCCCTGCCACGTGCTGGTGGCTTCCCGCTCCGATCTCGGCGAGGTGAGCGACCCTTGGCAACATGCCCGCCAGCTGGCGGGGGATCAGCTCGAATGGTTAGTGTTGACCGAAGGCAAGGCAGGCGCCGTGGCCATCCACGGCGATGAGCAGATTAGGGTTGCCGCCCGTCCTGTTTCGGTGGTCGATACCACGGGGGCGGGGGATGCTTTCGCTGGTGGATTGATCCATGGTCTGGCACGGGGCATGGCGATCAAGGATGCGTTGCAGTGCGCGGTGGACTGGGGCGCATTTGCCGTCGCCTCCGAGAGCTCCATCCCCTCGGTTGCGCTGAAAAACTGGCTGAAACAGCCCCACTGACCCACCTTGCTGGCGGTCGATTGAGGGGCGGTTTGCGGGCCATATGGCTGCTGGTCGAAGGGGCTTGGCGAGGGGGACTATTCGGTAGATTTACCCGCCATAAAGCGGGCAAACGCCGGGCTAACCCGGCAAGTTTGCGATCAATCAAAGAAAGTGTCGATTTATGTGCATCTTCATCGACACCCGGTTGTGCTGCTCTTAACCTGTCACTCCGCAACTCAGATTAAGAGACAGGCCCCCCCTCTGGCAAACCAATGGGCAAACAGAGGCAAACCGGTTGTCTCCTGCCTCTTAGCTCAATGTTGTCGTCCTGATTCCTGGCTTGTAGTAAGAGGCAAGTGCGACCATGCAACTGACACGATTTACCGACTACGCCCTGCGTACCCTGACCTTCCTGGCGGTTCAGCCGGGGGATCGTCTGTCGACCATTACCGAAGTGGCCGATACCTTCGGCATCTCTCGCAACCACGTGGTCAAAATTGTGCACCAGCTTGGCATCAAGGGGTACATCGAGACGGTACGTGGCAAGCACGGTGGTATTCGCCTCGGTCGCTCTGCGGTCTCCATCAATTTGCGGGATGTGGTGATGGACATGGAGCATGTGCTCTGTCCGGTCGATTGCAAGCGCGAGAACTGCCGTCTCTCCGGCGGCTGCCGCATTCAGGGCATTCTGCGCCGCGCCATGAACGCCTTCCTCGAAGTGCTGGGTGAATACACCCTGGCCGATGCGGTGCGCGATCCCAACCGTCTCTGCCACCTGCTGGGTATCGAGCAAGAGACTATTGTGACCATGGCCTGACGGGGTGTGGAATATCGAACAAGATGTTACAGGGGCCTGATGGCCCCTTTTGCTTTGGTACGCAGGTGTTTTTTAGCGACTGCCCGGCTGGCGGATCAGGGTGATGGCGCCGTGCAGACAGGCGAGGCCACAGGCACCGCAGCCATTGCAGGCATCCATATTGACGTTGATGCCGTCGGCGGTGGCCTTGATCGCCTGTTGCGGGCAGGCATCTTCACAGAGCAGGCAGTAGAAGCCCTGCCGTGCCTGACAGCTCTCTTCAATCTGCACCCGGGTCTGCACCTGCCGGCCCAGTTGCAGGTCGAGGGCGCCGGTGGGACAGGCTCTGGCGCAGCTGCCGCAGTAGCTGCACTGGCCGCAGGCGAGATCGAGCACCGGGGTACCGGCGATGGGGCTCCCCTCGTACTCCTCCAGGGTGGCCGGTTTGAGCAGACCGCGCGGGCAGGCCTTGAAACATTCGCCACAGCGGGTGCAGAGGGAGAGGTACTGGGACTCCTCGATGGCCCATGGCGGGCGCGCTTCATGGCAAACCACGGCGGGCTTGCGGGAAGCTTGCCAACCTTGTGTCAGCCAACGGAGGAAATAATGAGTCATGCCCACCCCTGATACCTATTAGGGGTTAATTTTATCGAAGTTTCGACAAGCAGGCCAGAGAATAGCGGCCGTCAGGATCGCAAGCGCAGTTGCCCTTGTGTAAGCTAGGCGGGTCTTTTTACGTGGTTGAATGAAAACATATGTGGCTATTTCTCTGGCGTGCGTCCCTGCTCTATGTCTTTCCCCTGCTGATGTGGGCCTACTGCCGCATCAAGGATATCGAGTTCGCCGAGCTCGATACCGGCGTCAACACCCACAAGTGGGTGGTGCTGGCCGCCTACCTCATCTACGTGGTGCTCTGGATCCTGGTTAACCGCTATCTCGAACTCTTCCTGCGTCAGCGGAGCCGCAAATGATCGACCCCGGGCTCTGGGGGAGCTTGCTGCCTGCCGCCGTGCTGGCCCTCGGACTGGGCTGGCTGATTGGCCGGCGCAGCAGCACGGCGCAGACTCAGGAGCTGCTGCTGGCACAGGAGCGCTATCAGGCGTTGCAGGAGCGTTTTGACGAGTTGCAGGATGAGCGGCAACAGGGGCAGCAGAAGCTGGATCAGCAGCAGACCCTGCTCATCAAACTCACCGCCCGTCTCAAGGATGCGGAAGCAACCCTGCGAAGCGAACGGTTGGCCGCCGCCGAGAAGCTGCAACTGCAACAGGAGGCGGAGCAGCGCCTCAGTCAGCAGTTCGAGAACCTTGCCAACCGGATCTTCGAGCAAAACTCCGGCAACTTCCGTGAACTCAACCAGAACAGCCTCGATCTGCTGCTCACTCCGCTCAAGGAGCAGCTGGAGGGCTTCCGCCGTCAGGTAGGGGAGACTCATGCACAGGAGACGGCCCAGCGCCACAGTCTCAAGTTCGAGCTGGAGCGCCTCGCCGAGCTCAATGCCCGCATGACCGAAGAGGCTGCGGCACTGACCCGAGCCCTCAAGGGGGACAGCAAGCAGCAGGGCAACTGGGGGGAGGTGGTGCTGGCGCGGATCCTCAGCGAGTGCGGTCTGCGCGAGGGCCACGAGTATCACACCCAGGTCAATATCGAGGTGGAGAAGGGCAAGCGCTACCAGCCCGACGTTATTGTCCACCTGCCGCAGGAGAAGGACATCATCATCGACGCCAAGGTGTCGCTGACCGCCTACGAGCGCTGGTACAACGCCGAGGACGAGCTGGAGAAGGCGGTGGCGCTGAAAGAGCACGTCGCCTCGGTGCGCAACCATATCCGCGAGCTGGGCCGCAAGGATTACCAGCAGCTGCCCGGGGTGCGTACCCTCGACTATGTGCTGATGTTCGTAGCGGTGGAGCCCGCCTTCCTCACCGCGATGGAGGCCGATCCCTCGCTGGTGCGTTACGGTCTCGACAACAACATCCTGCTGGTGAGCCCCACCAATCTCATGGTAGCGCTGCGCACCATCGAGAATCTGTGGCGCTACGAACGACAGAACCAGAATGCTCGCCAGATCGCCGAGCGGGCCGGTCGCCTCTACGAAAAGCTGCGGCTGTTTGTCGAGGAGATGCAGCAGATGGGCGGCAGCCTGCACAAGGCGCAGGAGAGCTACGACAAGGCGATGGGACGGCTGGTCAACGGCCGTGGCAACCTGATTGCCCAGGTCGAGCGTTTCCGCGAGCTGGGGGTGGAGGTGACCAAGAGTCTGCCAGAACCTTTGGTAGAGCGAGCGCTGGAGCGCGACAAGGAGCGGGAGTAGTTTTCCCCTGCATCGCCATCAGCAAAAGGCCCAAACCCGGTTTGGGCCTTTTGCTATCTGTCAGTTGGCCCAGTGCTTACCCATCATCAGAAATCCGCAAAGCAAACGGCCCACCGTAGTGGGCCGCTGTTTTTTTGCAGTGCCGGTGTGGATCAGCGGCTGGCGGCGCGGGCGCTCAGTTCGGCTTTCTCGCTATCGCTTAGGAAGGCCAGGGTCAGGCCGTTCTGCTGGGCGGTGCGGATCTCGCTCGCGGTCATGCCGGCGGCCGGGGCGGCCACTTCATATTCGTGGGGCAGATCGATGCCTTCCACCGCCGGGTCGTCGGTGTTGAGGCAAGCCAGCACGCCGGCAGCCAGGAACTGGCGGATCGGGTGTTCTGTCAGGCTCGCCACCGTGGTGGTCTGGACGTTGGAGGTGAGGCAGGATTCGATGCCGATGCGGTGCTCGGCCAGATAGGCCATCAGGGCCGGATCCTGAATCGCTTTGACACCGTGGCCGATACGCTCGGCACCCAGCTCGCGAATGGCCTGCCACATGCTCTCGGGGCCAGCCGCCTCACCGGCGTGCACGGTGACGCGCATGTCTGCATCGCGCACCTTGCGGAAGTGCTCGACAAAGAGTTCCCCCGGGAAGCCCAGCTCGTCACCGGCCAGATCGATGGCGACCAGCTTGTCGCGGTGGGCCAGACAGGCAGCCAGCTCCTGATTGCACTGCTCGGTGCCGAAGGTGCGGCTCATGATGCCGATCAGGTTGGCCTTGATGCCGAAGTCACGGCTGCCCGCGGCCACGCCGTCGATGATGGCTTCCACCACACCCTGCGGGTGCAGCCTGTGTGCCATCGCCATGTAGGCCGGACTGAAACGCAGCTCGGCATAGTCGATACCGGCGCGCAGCAGATCTTCCACGTTTTCGTAGGCAACCCGGCGGCAGGCGTCGTAGTCGGCCAGCACGGCAACACCCCAGTCCAGCTTCTTCAGGAAGGCGACCAGACTTGGCTCGTTCTCGACGATCTGTACGTGGGGGCGCAGCGCCTCCAGCTCGAAGGCGGGCAGCTGAATATTGTGTTGGCGACCCAGCTCGAGGATGGTCTGCGGACGGATGTTGCCGTCCAGATGGCGGTGCAGGTCGGTCAGGGGGAGAGATCTGTCAATCATGATGGCGCCTTCTTCGAGTCGGGTTTGAAAGCCTGCCATTCTAGGCGGGGCTTTCAAAAAAGATACCCCGTTTGCTGGCAAACGGGGTCTTATTGGTCGGTGATTTATCAAGGCGTGATGGGAATCGTTTTTCCCCGGGACTCAGGAGAGATCGAGTTCCTTCAGCTTGCGGGTGAGGGTGTTGCGACCCCAGCCAAGCAGACGTGCCGCCTCCTGCTTGTGGCCGTGGGTATGCTCCAGCGCCGTCTCCAGCATGATCCGTTCGAACTGGGGCATGGCATCGGCCAGGATGTCTGTCTCTCCCAGCGCCAGCTTGCTGGCCACCCACTCCTGCAACTGTTGCTGCCAGCAACCGGGCAACGCCGGTTGGCCCGGTTCGGCACTGTTGGTGATGGGGGTGAGCAGCTCGGCAGGCAGGTCGCCGACCAGAACCTCCTGCCCCGAGGCCATCACGGTAAGCCAGCGGCAGACGTTCTCCAGCTGGCGCACGTTGCCCGGCCAGGGCAGGCGGCTGATATAGGCCTGGGTATCGGGGTGCAGGCTCTTGGCCTCCACATTCAGCTCTTTGGCGGCGCGAAGCAGGAAGTGACGGGCCAGCTGGGGAATATCCTCACGGCGCTCCTTGAGGGCGGGGATGTGGATGCGGATGACGTTGAGGCGGTGGAACAGATCCTCGCGAAACTCGCCATCGGCGACCCGTTTCTCCAGATTCTGGTGGGTGGCGGCGATGATCCGTACATCAACTTGCACCGGCTGGTGGCCACCGACCCGGTAGAACTGGCCATCGGCCAAGACCCGCAGCAGTCGGGTCTGCACATCCAGCGGCATGTCGCCGATCTCGTCGAGAAACAGGGTACCTCCGTCGGCCTGCTCGAAGCGGCCGTGGCGGATGTTGTTGGCGCCGGTAAAGGCCCCCTTCTCGTGACCGAACAGCTCGGATTCGATGAGATCTTTGGGGATGGCCGCCATGTTGAGGGCGATAAAGTTCTTGTGGGCACGCGGGCTGTGCTTGTGCAGCGCATGGGCGACCAGCTCCTTGCCGGTACCGCTCTGGCCGTTGATCAGCACCGAGATGCTGGAGCGTGACAGGCGACCGATGGCGCGGAACACCTCCTGCATCGCTGGCGCCTCACCGATGATCTCCGGGGTGGCTGTCGCCTCTTGCTGGCGAGACTTGCGCTTGGTGCGCTGCTCCTTGAGGTGATTCTCGGCGCGGCGCACCAGGGTCACCGCTTCGTCTATGTCGAATGGTTTGGGCAGGTACTCGAAGGCGCCGCGCTGGTAGGCGTTGACCGCGCTGTCGAGATCCGAGTGGGCGGTCATGATGATGATGGGCAGATCGGCCTGACGGCGGTGGATCTGCTCCAGCAGGCTCAAACCATCGATGCCGGGCATCCGGATATCGGAGAGGATCACATCGGGCGAGCGCAGCTCAAGGGCGTGCAGCAGGGCTTCGCCATCGGCAAAGCTCTCGCAGTTGAAGCCTTCGCTGCCGAGAGTGCGCTCCAGCACCCAGCGGATAGAACTGTCGTCATCGACGATCCACACTTTGGCGGTCATGGGGTTCCCTTACTTGCGAAGCGGTAGAAAAATGGTGAATTCGGTGTGACCCGGCCAGCTGATGCAGTCAATCCGCCCCTTGTGCTGGTCGATCAGGTTCTGGGCGATGGAGAGGCCGAGCCCTGTGCCCCCCTCCTTGCCGGTGATCATGGGGTAGAACAGGGTGTCGCGAATGGCATCGGGAATGCCGGGGCCGTTGTCGATGATCTTGATCTCCGCTGCCAGCCGGTAACGCTGGCCGTGGATGGTGATCTGGAACGCGGTGCGGGTTTTGATACGGATAAGCCCGGTTTGATCGCCGAGCGCTTCGGCGGCATTGCGCACTATGTTGAGAAACGCCTGCTGCAGCTGATCCGGCTCCATCTCGAATTCGGGGATGCTGGGGTCGTAATCCCGCTCGATGCGAACAGAGGGAGGGAGTTCGAGCTCCACCAGTCGGCGTACCTGCTCCAGCACCGAATGGACATTGTGCATCTGGTGACGGCCGGGGCGCTGGGGGCCGAGCAGGCGATCGACCAGTACCCGCAGCCTGTCAGCCTGTTCGATGATGATGCCGGTATATTCGCGCAGCGCCGGATCCGGCAGCTCTTTTTGCAGCAGCTGGGCCGCGCCGCGCAGGCCGCCGAGGGGATTCTTGATTTCGTGGGCCAGCCCGCGCACCAGCTCCTTGGCCGCCAGCTGCTGGGCATGTTGCTGCTGTTCCTGACTGATCTTCTTCTGCTGGTCGATCTTGCGCAGCTCCACGACCAGCAGACGCTGTTCGTGGTCGGCCATCGGGGTAGCGCTCAGCTCCACCAGTTGCGGTTCTCCCTCTACCACCAGAGTCACTTCGCTATCGGTAAAGCCCTGCCCTGAAACGAGGCAATGTTTCAGTCGTTGCAGGTCGAGGGAGATATGTTCCAGCAGATGGGGCAGTTCGATGCCGATCAGCCTGCGTTCACTGAGGGAGAGCAGCTGTTCAGCCGCCGGGTTGACGAATTGGATGCAGAGCCGCTCATCCATCAGGATCACGGCGGTCAGCAAATTATCCAAGAGTGTTTTGGCGTTGTCCGAGCGGGTTGGCACAGGTTTCTCCCTAAAACGGTGCTACACACCTGTTATGCACCGATATGGTGCATAGAGTTTACCCGCATCGGTGCGCTATATCACCCCTAGTCGGCTTTGGGGGTGGGTTTGGGAGCCGGCGTCACGCTCGCTCTATGCAGGTAAAAGGTGACTGCACTGGATTTAGCAAGGATCGTACCGTCTTTAGCGAGCAGCTCGAGCTGAGCCTCGTGGGCGCCGCGATCGACGTTTTCGACCCGGACAGAGAGGCTGTTGCTGACGATGGGGGCGGCTTTGCCATCCAGGGTCAGGCGCACATCATACTGGGTCGGAGGTTTGGGGCTGATGGTGCCCTGAAAGACGATGTTGCCTGTGTTGTCGCGCAGGGTGCTGCCCTGTTCCGGGGAGAGCAGTTCGATGGTCAGCTTGGCCGCCTCTTTCTCTTTCTTGGCATCGGCGCCGGTCAGGCTGTTGAAGTTATCCACCTGCACCGATCTGGGCGCGCTGCTGCCCAGCAGCGGGGCGACCCGCAGATCGACCTCTTTGGCGTTTTTGCCGGGTGGTGGCGCATCCGAGTAGTGGGTGATGCCATTGCCATCGACCCAGGAGTAGACCTTGGCCGCATCCGTACCGAACGAGGTCAGCAACAGGAGGCTGAGCACCCCTATGCCATGCTTGTTGTTCATCCATCTCTCCTTGACGGTATTTTGCTTAATCCTATCAGAGAAAAAACCCGCCAGATGGCGGGTTTTGTCACGATTAAGCAAGCTGACCTGATTTAAACGGCCAGTCTGCTGAGACTTAGACGGAGTAGTACAGTTCGAACTCCAGCGGGTGCGGGGTCATGCGCACACGGTCAACATCCTGCTGTTTCAGTTCCAGATAGGAGTTGATGAAGTCATCGCTGAACACGCCGCCACGGGTCAGGAACTCGCGGTCAGCATCCAGAGCGGCCAGGGCTTCGTCCAGAGAACCGGCAACGGTCGGCACTTCAGCGGCTTCTTCCGGCGGCAGGTCGTACAAGTTCTTGTCCATGGCATCGCCCGGATGGATCTTGTTGATGATACCGTCCAGACCGGCCATCAGCTGGGCTGCGAAGGCCAGGTACGGGTTGGCAGCCGGATCCGGGAAGCGCACTTCGATACGACGGGCTTTCGGGCTCGGTACCACCGGGATACGGATGGAGGCAGAGCGGTTGCGGGCAGAGTAGGCCAGCATGACCGGTGCTTCATAACCCGGAACCAGACGCTTGTAGGAGTTGGTGGTCGGGTTGGCGAAGGCGTTGATGGCCTTGGCGTGCTTGATGATACCGCCGATGTAGTGCAGAGCCATCTCGGACAGACCGCCGTACAGGTCACCAGCGAACAGGTTGACGCCGTTCTTGGCCAGAGACTGGTGGCAGTGCATGCCGGAGCCGTTGTCACCGAACATGGGTTTCGGCATGAAGGTCACAGTCTTGTTGTAGGCGTGGGCCACGTTGTGGATCACGTACTTCAGTACCTGCACTTCGTCAGCTTTCAGCGTAAGAGTGTTGAAGCGGGTAGCGATTTCGTTCTGACCGGCAGTAGCCACTTCGTGGTGGTGAGCTTCAACGACCTGGCCCATCTCTTCCAGCACCAGACACATGGCGGCGCGGATATCCTGGGAGGAGTCGACCGGTGCAACCGGGAAGTAACCGCCTTTCACGAACGGACGGTGACCCTTGTTGCCATGCTCATAGGCAGTGCCGGAGTTCCATGCGGCTTCTTCAGATTCGATTTTCACGAAGCTGTGGCCCATGGTGTTGGAGAAAGTAATGTTGTCGAACATGAAGAATTCCGGCTCCGGCCCGAACAGCACGGTGTCAGCAATGCCGCTGGACTTCAGGAAATCTTCTGCACGTTTGGCGATGGAGCGCGGATCGCGGTCATAGCCCTGCATGGTGGCAGGCTCCAGCACGTCACAAACGATGTTCAGGGTGGTCTCTTCGGTGAACGGATCCAGCTTGGCGGAGGCTGCGTCCGGCATCAGTACCATGTCGGATTCGTTGATGCCCTTCCAGCCGCCGATGGAGGAACCATCGAACATCTTGCCGTCTTCGAAGAAATCTTCATCAACCTGGTGAGCAGGGATGGATACATGCTGCTCTTTACCCTTGGTGTCGGTAAAGCGCAGATCAACAAACTTGACTTCGTGTTCCTGGATCAGGGCCAAAACGTTCTGGGCTGACATGCTAAGTAACCTCCGGTGTTAAAACTCTCTGGGTGAATGCGTCGTCGTATTCACATAAGCCAGTATCGTGCCAAGTTTGTGACAGCTTGATTTCAGGGCAATCTCGCTGAAGAGGCTCCCCAAAATCAGGCGATCTCGACTCGCGTTGCATCAATTTAGTGCGATGGTGGATCGTTTTGGTGCACTGTAATGGTGCGCGAAATACGGTCACTGCCCATCTAAGCAGGGTTTGTCAGAGAGGTCTATGATCCAGATCTGTTGTTGTGCGCGAATGTACTGCAATTCTGCTAGGCAGATCACAAAGGCAAGAGTACAATTAGCGCCCAATTTTACCCGGTGATTGAGGCGAGAATGTTAGAGAATTTACGCAATATTGCGATTATTGCGCACGTTGACCACGGCAAAACGACTCTGGTTGATAAGCTGCTGCAGCAGTCCGGCACCCTGGACCGCTCCACGGAAGGCCAGGAACGGATCATGGACTCCAATGATCTGGAACGGGAACGTGGCATCACCATTCTCGCCAAGAACACTGCGATCCGCTGGAATGACTACCGCATCAACATCGTTGATACCCCGGGTCACGCTGACTTCGGTGGTGAAGTAGAGCGCGTACTGTCCATGGTTGACTCCGTGCTGCTGCTGGTTGACGCCGTAGACGGCCCGATGCCGCAAACCCGTTTCGTGACCCAGAAAGCGTTCGCTCAGGGTCTGAAGCCGATCGTGGTCATCAACAAGGTTGACCGTCCGGGTGCTCGTCCTGACTGGGTAATGGATCAGGTATTCGACCTGTTCGACAACCTGGGCGCGACTGATGAACAGCTGGATTTCAAAGTTGTTTACGCCTCTGCACTGAACGGTTGGGCCACCATGGATCAGGACGTCGAGTCCGAGAACATGGAGCCGCTGTTCCAGGCTATCGTTGATAACGTTGAAGCGCCGAAGGCTGATGCCGAAGGTGGTTTCCAGATGCAGATCTCCCAGCTGGACTACAACTCCTACGTGGGCGTTATCGGTATCGGCCGTATCACTCGTGGTCGCGTCAAGACCAACCAGCAAGTCACCATCGTTGGTGCCGACGGCAAGACCCGTAACGGTAAAGTCGGTCAGGTGCTGGGTTACCTGGGTCTGTCCCGTACTGAAGTTGCCGACGCGCAAGCGGGTGACATCATCGCTATCACCGGTCTGGGCGAGCTGAAAATCTCCGACACCATCTGTGACAACGGTGCCGTTGAAGCCCTGCCGCCGCTCTCCGTTGACGAGCCGACCGTGAACATGACCTTCCAGGTCAACACCTCACCGTTCGCCGGTAAAGAGGGCAAGTTCGTGACCTCCCGTAACATTCTGGAGCGTCTGAACCAGGAGCTGGTCCACAACGTGGCTCTGCGTGTGGAAGAGACTGATGATCCGGACAAGTTCCGTGTATCCGGTCGTGGTGAACTGCACCTCTCCATCCTGATCGAAAACATGCGTCGCGAAGGTTACGAACTGGCTGTGTCCCGTCCGGAAGTAATCCTGCGTACAGTTGATGGCGTTCTGCAAGAACCGTTCGAAACCGTAACTGTGGACGTTGAAGAAGCGCACCAGGGTTCCGTGATGGAGCAACTGGGTCTGCGTAAAGGCGAAATGACCAACATGACTCCGGATGGTAAGGGTCGTGTCCGTCTGGACTTCATGATCCCGAGCCGTGGCCTGATCGGTTTCCAGACCGAGTTCATGACCATGACCTCAGGTACCGGTCTACTGTACCACACCTTCGACCACTACGGTCCGCACAAGGGTGGCAGCATCGGCGAGCGTCAGAACGGCGTGCTGATCTCCAACGCTACCGGTAAAGCACTGACCTACGCCCTGTTTGGTCTGCAAGACCGCGGTCGTCTGTTCATCGGTCACGCGACCGAAGTGTACGAAGGCCAGGTGATCGGTATTCACTCCCGTTCCAACGACCTGACTGTTAACTGCCTGAAAGGCAAACAGCTGACCAACATGCGTGCCTCTGGTACCGACGAAGCTCAAGTGCTGACTCCGCCGATCCGCATGACTCTGGAACAGGCTCTCGAGTTCATCGACAACGACGAACTGGTAGAAGTGACTCCGAAGAACATCCGTATCCGCAAGAAATTGCTGACCGAGCTGGATCGCAAGCGCTCTGGCCGTGGTTAATGCTATGTGCTGACTATGTGCTGAGTCTCGGCAGCCCTTGCGGCCGCTGACGGTTCACTGATAAACGGACCCAAACCTCTGGTTTGGGTCCGTTTTTTTATGCTTGTGATCCGCTCTGGCCATCCTGATGAGCTCGTTCAGGCTATCCGGTAATGGGGCTGATGAGCGTTGAGCGAAGGTCGTGGGGATGGGTGAGATAAGAAAGCCGCAGCGGGTGGCAGCTGCGGCTTTTTACTGGCTTGCAGTGAGGGATTACTGGCGCCAGAAGGAGGGGAAGAAGAGCACGGCGACCGTCAGGATCTCCAGTCGTCCCAGCAGCATACCGAATGACAGCAGCCATTTGGCCGATTCCGGCAGGCTGGCAAAGTTGGTGCTGGGGCCGACCACCGGGCCCATGCCCGGGCCAACGTTGGCGACAGCGGTGATGGAGCTGGAGATAGCCGTCAGGGGGTCAAGCCCGATGGCGCCCAACAGTGCAGCTATCACCAGAATGATGGCGAAGTAGGCCAGTACGAAGGAGATCATCGAGCGGATGATGGCGTCATTGACCGTCCGGCCGTTGTACTTCTGGGGGAATACGGCAGAGGGGTGCATCAGCTGGCGCATCTGCTTTCTGAACAGGGCGAATGCCACCTGTACCCGGAAGATCTTGAGACCACCCGCAGTGGAGCCTGAACAGGCCCCAAGAGCCAGCAGCACGATGAAGACGATGCTGGCGAGCGGCCCCCAGGTGCCGAAGTCACCAAGGCCGTAGCCGGTGGTGGTGAGTACCGAGACGATGTTGAAGCAGCTGATGCGCAGGGCATCCCAGAAGCCGAACAGATCTCTCTCCCACAGATAGAAGGTCATGATGACGGTGGCCCACACCACCAGCCAGAAGAAACCTCGCACCTGGGCATCCTTGAACAGGCTGTTGTCCCTGTGGTTGAGGCTCTGCACATAGAGCAGGAAGGGCAGGCCACCGAGGAACATGAACAGGGTGCCAATCCAGTGGGCCGAGTTGGAGAAGTGGGACATGGATTGATCGGAGGTGGAGTAGCCGCCGGTACTGAGAGTGGTCATGGCGTGGTTGATCGCCTCGAACATGTTCATGCCGCTGGCCCAGTAGGCCATGAAGCAGAGCATGGAGAGTACCAGATAGACCACAACGATGTTGTTGGCGACCGTCTTGGCACGCGGGGCGCTTTTGTCTGACCAGTCCGAGCTCTCGGTCTGGAACAGCTTCATGCCGCCGACGTTGAGGTAGGGCAGCACGGCTACCGCCATCACGATAAAGCCGACCCCACCCAGCCACTGCAGGATGGAACGCCACAACAGGATACTGTGGGCCATGTTGTCGAGGCCGGAGAGCACGGTAGAGCCCGTGGTGGTCACTCCCGACATAGTCTCGAAGTAGGCGTCGGTGAAGTTGATGTGGGTGATGAAGACAAAGGGCAGGGCGCCGAAGGCGCAGGCCACCACCCAGACCGAGGTGGTGAGCAGGAACATCTCCCGCACCCCCAGATGAAACTCCGCCTTGCGACCATAGTGGAGGCAGAGCAGGGCGGCGCCGTGGGTGATCAGCACGGACTTGAGAAACTCGACAAATCCCTCTGACCCGGTGAGCAGTGCCAGCAAGGTGGGCAGCCACATGAAGAGCGCCAGCTTGGAGAGCACCAGCCCGAGGGTGAAGATAATGGGACGCAGCTTGATCATGTTCGATAACCTGGTCGTTGATTAACAAAAGACCCGGACCATCCCCTTGGGGGAGCTGAGCCGGGTCTGGTTTGACAGCCTGTGCGCATGAAGACGTTACAGGAAGAAGGGGCTTGGCTGGAATAGCCGCTCCACTTCCGGGATGTACTTCTTGTCCACCAGGAACATGACCACGTGGTCATCCTGCTGGATCTTGGTGCGATCGTGGGCGATCAGCACCTCATCCCCGCGCACCACGGCACCGATGGTGGTGCCCGGCGGCAGCTTGAGCTCGCCCACCGTCTTGCCGACCACCTTGGAAGTGTTCTCGTCACCGTGGGCAATCGCCTCGATCGCCTCGGCCGCGCCGCGGCGCAGACTGTATACGTTGGCGATATCGGCTCGGCGCACATGGGTCAACAGGGCCGAGATGGTGGCTTGCTGGGGCGAGATGGCGATATCGATAGAGCCACCCTGCACCAGATCGACGTAGGCGCCGCGCTGGATCAGCACCATGGTCTTCTTGGCGCCCATCTTCTTGGCGAGCAGCGCCGACATGATGTTGGCCTCATCCTCGTTGGTCACGGCGATGAAGACGTCGATCTGGTCGATGTGCTCCTCGGCCAGCAGCTCCTGATCCGCCGCATCGCCGCAGAAGACGATGGTGTTCTCCAGCAGTTCGGAGAGCTGCTCCGCCCGCTTCTGGTTGCGCTCGATGAGCTTGACGCTGTAGCGCTTCTCCAGCTGGCGGGCGAGACCGGCGCCGATGTTGCCACCACCGACGATCATGATGCGGCGGTAGGGGCTCTCGAGACGCTGCAGCTCCGACATCACGGCCCGGATATGGCCCGCGGCGGCGACGAAGAAGACCTCGTCATCCGCTTCGATGATGGTGGTGCCTTGCGGGCGGATCGGGCGGCCCTGACGGAATATGGCCGCTACCCGAGTTTCGATGTTGGGCATGTGCTCGCGCAGGGTCGAGAGGGCGTTACCCACCAGCGGGCCTCCGTAGTAGGCCTTGACCGCCACCAGACCGACGCGACCACCTGCAAAATCAACCACTTGCAGGGCGCCCGGATATTCGATCAGGCGACGCACATAGTCGGTCACCAACTGCTCCGGCGCGATCAGGTGATCCACCGGCACCGATTCCGGCAGGAACAGGCGATCCCGCTCGGTCAGATAGGCTGGCGAGCGGATCCGCGCCACCTTGTTCGGGGTGTTGAACAGGGAGTAGGCCACCTGACAGGCGATCATGTTGGTCTCGTCACTGTTGGTGACGGCGACCAGCATGTCGGCATCCTGAGCCCCCGCTTCGCGCAGCACCTTGGGGTGAGCGCCATGGCCGTTGACCACTCGCAGGTCAAACTTGTCCTGCAGTTCGCGCAGGCGCTCACTGTCGGTATCGACGATGGTGATGTCGTTGTTCTCTCCGGCCAGGTTCTCGGCCAGAGTGCCGCCGACCTGGCCGGCTCCCAAAATGATGATTTTCATAGGGAACGTCTACTCACGTTGAGGCAATAAAGGGGCATTTCACCTGCATGGCGATTGCCCCGGAAGAAGCATGTCAGCGTCACAGCTTGACCAGCTTGGCGTAGTAGAAGCCATCCATCTCGGCTTCACCCGGCAGGAACTGGCGACCCGGGCAGTCCGGGGTGTCCTGTTCGTGCAACGGTACCAATTTGGCATCTTTGGTCGCGGCAAGGAAGGCGCGGATCTGTTCGCGGTTCTCTTCCGGCAGGACGGAGCAGGTGGCGTAGAGCAGGGTGCCGCCGCTCTTCAGCTTGCCCCAGAGGGCGTTCAGAATACGGCGCTGCAGCTCGGCCAGCTCGCGGATGTCCTGATCACGGCGCAGCCACTTGATGTCGGGGTGGCGGCGGATCACGCCGGTGGCGGAGCAGGGGGCATCCAGCAGGATGCGGTCGAACTGGCCCTCCGGCCACCACTGTTCCGGCGCCGCGGCATCGCCATGGATCACCTTGGCGCTCAGGCCGATGCGGTCCAGGTTCTCCTGCACCCGCTTGAGGCGGTTTTCGTCGGCATCGACGGCAACCACGCCAGCCAGCTTGGGCTGACGCTCCAGCAGGTGGGCAGTCTTGCCGCCGGGGGCCGCGCAGGCATCCAGCACCCACTCGCCCGGTTGCGGGTCGAGCAGTGCCGCGGCCTGCTGTGCTGCACCATCCTGTACCGAGCAGTCACCGACCTCGAAGCCGGGCAGCTTGGTCACATCGCAGGGACGCTCCAGCAGGATGCAATCCTCGCCCTCTTCACCGGCCACGGCATTGATGCCGGCTTCGGCCATGCGAGCCAGCATGGCATCGCGGCTCTGGCGCTGGCTGTTGTTGCGGATCCACATGGGGGGACGCTGGTTGTTCGCCTCCATGATGAATTCCCACTCATCGTGATAGGCCTGACGCAGGCGCTTGGTGAGCCACTCCGGATGACCGAGGCGAATGCTGGGAACGCGGTCGATACGCAGCAGAATGACTTCGGCGCTGCGCTGGAAGTTGCGCAACACGCCGTTGATGAGGCCACGCAGGGAGGTACCCTTGAGCAGTTTGACGGCGTTGACGGTCTCGGCCACCGCGGCGTGAGCCGGAATGCGGGTGTAGATGAGCTGATAGAGACCGACCAGGATGAGGTAGTGGAAAATGCGGCTCTTGTTCTTGAGCGGCTTGTCCATCATTTCGTTGACTGCCGCATCGAGGCGGGGCAGCCAGCGCAGGGTGCCGTAGCAGAGTTCTTGCAGGAGAGCGCGATCGCGAGGTGCAACCTTCTCCTGGGCAGCAGGCAGAACAGCGGAGAGGGATTGACCCTGATCCAGCACCTGTTGAATAACGAGAGCGGCCTGTGCACGTGTTTTCATAGAGTTACCTTAGATGCGCAAGTCGGGGCCTGGGCCCCGCTTGTGTCAATTCAATCCAGTTCAATTCAATTGCGTGCCGGGTTCAAACCAGTCGCGGCGAGAGTTGAGCAGATCCGAAACGGACATCGCCTTCTTGCCGGGCGGTTGCAGGGTCAGCAGGCGCAGTACCCCTTTGCCGGTCGCGATATCGATCCCCTGCTTGTCGGCCTTGAGCAGGGTGCCGGCGGGTTGGTCTTGGTCGCTGTCAATGACGGTGGCTTGCCATACCTTGACGGTCTGGTCAGCCACTTCAAACCAGCTGATGGGCCAGGGGTTGAACGAGCGGATGCAGCGTTCGATGGCAACAGCGTCCATCGACCAGTCGATGCGGGCCTCTTCCTTGGAGAGCTTTTCGGCGTAGTTGGCCAGCGTATCATCTTGCGCCTCGGCAGCGGTTTCACCGGCGGCCATGGCATTGATGGTGTCGACCAGCGCCTGCGGACCCAGCTCGGCCAGCTTGTCATAGAGGCTGGCGGAGGTCTCGTCGGCGGCGATGGGGCAGGTCACTTTGCGGATCATGGCGCCGGTATCCAGTCCCACATCCATCTGCATGATGGTGACGCCGGTTTCGGCATCGCCCGCCCAGATAGAGCGCTGGATCGGTGCGGCACCGCGCCAGCGGGGCAGCAGGGAGCCATGGACGTTGATGCAGCCCAGCCGCGGGGTATCGAGTACCACCTTGGGCAGGATCAGACCATAGGCCACCACCACCATCAGGTCGGCACCCAGTGCAGCAAGCTCGGCTTGCGCCTCTTCCTTGCGCAGAGAGGCAGGTTGGTAAACCGGCAGGTTGTGGGCCAGTGCCAGCTCTTTGACCGGGCTGGCGGTGAGCTTCTGGCCACGGCCTGCTGGCTTGTCGGGCTGGGTATAAACGGCAACGACCTCGTGGTCGGAAGACAACAACGCCGCCAGGTGACGGGCGGCGAAGTCGGGAGTACCGGCAAAAATCAGTTTCAGCTTATTCAATGGGGCAGATCCTCAGAGGACTTTGCGATCTTCACGGGCCATCTTTTCCAGCTTCTGGCGAATGCGCTGGCGCTTGAGCGGGGACAAGTAATCCACAAACAGCTTGCCGACCAGATGATCCATCTCATGCTGGATGCAGATGGCGAGCAGATCATCGGCTTCCAGCTCGAATGGCTTGCCGTTGCGATCTAGGGCGCGGATTTTGATCTGTTCAGCGCGAGGCACCAGAGCACGGCTGCCGGGCACGGAGAGGCAACCCTCTTCAATGCCGGTGCTGCCGCACTGCTCGATGACCTCCGGATTGATCAATACCAGAGGATCTTCACGGTTTTCAGAGACATCGATCACTATGATGCGCTGGTGAATGTCGACCTGAGTCGCGGCCAGGCCAATGCCTTCCTCCGCGTACATGGTTTCGAACATATCATCTACAATCTGTTGTAACTCGGGTGTAAAGGTCTCGACAGGGGCTGCAACGGTGCGCAGGCGCTCATCGGGAAAACGCAATACATCTAGAATGGCCATAGTTTTTTCTTTAGTTTCGTATAAATGCAGTCAATATTGGCGTAATTCTAGTCATTTACGCCGACAAAAAACAGCAACACTTTGCGTACAGAAGTAACAGGGAGTGTTATGTATCTGAAGCAAACCATCCTCGCCTGCCTGCTGGTGACCGTGAGTCAGGCAGCACTGGCCGATCAGCTGAGGCTGAAAGCGGGTTACCCCGAAAGCTATGTAGTGCAAAAAGGCGACACCCTGTGGGATATCTCCGGCAAGTATCTTTCCGAACCCTGGCTCTGGCCCCGCCTTTGGAACATCAATCCGCAGATTGCCAATCCTCACTGGATCTACCCCGGTGATGTACTGCATCTGAGCTGGGTCAATGGTGAACCTCAGCTCGGCAAGGCGATGCAGGGTGGCAAGCAAGTCATCCGTCTCGGCCCGAAAACCCGTTACGAGAACAAAGCCAACCCCATTCCGACCCTGCCTATCAGCGAGATCGGCCCCTTCCTGCAAACCGATCATATTCTGGCTGACAGCCAGCAGCAGAAAACCTTGCCCTATCTGCTGGGGTCGGATCAGAAACATATCGGCATGCTGGAGGGGGACACCCTCTATGTACAGGGCTCCCTGACGCCGGGGCAGGTTTATGGCATTTATCACCCCGGAGTGGTCTACAAGGATCGCGAAACCGGTGAACTGCTGGGCCAGGAGGCGATCTTTGCCGGTGTGGTGCGTGCCGTGGCGCGTCTTGATGGCGATCGGACCGAGGTGACTCTGACTCATAACCAGCGCGAAGTGCTGCAGGGCGACAAGGTGATGCCGCTGCCGGCTCAGGAAAACATGCCCGCCGTCTTCACACCGAAAGCGGCACCTGCCATCACGCCGGGCTATATCATCGATTTGCCGAACAAGACCCGGGGCGGTGGCAAGTTTGATGTGGTGCTGATCAACCGGGGTGGCCGTGATCAACTGGTCGCCGGGGATGTGTTGGATGTCAGACGGCCCGGTGCTGCTCTGGTCACCAAGAATGGCGATGTACAGTACAAGGAGCTCTCGTCGGTTTTTAACCGGGTGTTTTACAGCAGCAACAAGAAGGCACCACTGCCCTCTGAAGCGATTGCCCGTGTCATGTTGTTCAAGGTGTATGACAAGCTGAGTTACGGTCTCATCATGCAGAGTAACGACATGGTGAGTGCGGGCTATCAGGTCACTCACTTCTGACGTGAACTACCCCGACGCACGTCTGGCGCTCTGGCTAACTCTCGATGCGGTCACCGGTATCGGTCCGGTGACCGCTGCACGTCTGTTGGAACGGGCTGGGGGAAGTATTGAGGCCCTGTTTCAGAGCGATGAAGCGCAACTGCATGGTATGGGGTTGTCGTCAGAGCAGATCAAACAACTGCGCTGGCCCTCGCCAGTAGTTGAGCAGAGCCTGGCTTGGGCCGCTTTGCCTGACAATCTCCTTATTCCGCAAGATCACCCGATTTATCCACCCTTGTTGCGGGAGATTCCCGCGGCCCCCCTGTTGCTCTACAGTCGTGGCGATCTTGCTGCGCTGTCGTTACCCCAGCTGGCAATGGTGGGGACACGCCATCCTACCTATGCAGGCAAAGATAATGCGTCCCGCCTCTGTAATGAGCTGGTTGGATGCGGGTTAGCCATCACCTCGGGCCTTGCGCTCGGTATCGATGGTGTCTGCCATCAGCAGGCGCTGGCTTGTGGCGGTATCACCCTTGCCGTGTTGGGTTCCGGGCTGGATTGCCTCTACCCCAAACGCCATCAGGGGCTGGCAGGCCAGATTCTGGAGAGTGGTGGTTTGCTTATCTCCGAGCTGGCGCCGGATAAAGGGCCGCTGGCTGAACATTTTCCTCGTCGCAACCGTATTATCAGTGGTCTGTCGCTGGGAACTCTGGTGGTGGAGGCGACAGAGCAGAGCGGCTCGCTGATCACAGCTCGCTATGCGCTTGAACAGGGGCGTGAAGTCTTTGCGGTACCCGGCGCCCCGCAAAATGCCCAGGCGATAGGGTGTAACAGATTAATTCAGCAGGGGGCCAAACTTGTGCTGAGTGCGGCCGATATAGTGGAAGAGCTGCCAGAGTGGGTCGCACGGCCACATTCGTCGGTTACATCATCTGAGCAACCGCATAATAGCGAATTGCCTTATGCCGATTTGTTGGATAACGTAGATTATGAGACCACGAGCGTGGATACCGTTGCCGAGCGGGCCCAGCTTCCTGTCGAAGTGGTATTGGGCAGGTTGGTAGAGCTGGAGCTGGCCGGTGCAGTGATGGCGGTAGCCGGTGGATACGTCAGAGCGAGGAGGGCGAATCATGTTTGATGTATTGATGTACCTTTTCGAGACCTACATCCACAGCGATGCAGATGTGATGGTCGAGCAGGATGAGCTCACCGACGAGTTGAGCCGGGCCGGTTTCGATAAAGAAGAGATCGACAAGGCACTCGACTGGCTGGAGCGACTGGCCAATCTGCACGATAGCGAGCGGGAGGTTTATGTCACCGCCAGCGCGCAAGGCTCGATGCGTATCTATGCTCCGCAAGAGCTGGCACGCCTCAGCACCGAGTGCCGCGGCTTCCTGCTCTTTCTGGAACAGGCCCAGGTGCTGAATGCCGAAACCCGCGAGATCTGTATCGAGCGCCTGCTCGAGCTGGACAAGCCGGATATCGAGCTGGATGACCTGAAGTGGGTGGTCATGATGGTGCTGTTCAACGTACCGGGCAGTGAAAATGCCTACCAGCAGATGGAAGAGCTGGTGTTTGATGAGTCAGACGGCGTCATTCACTGACAGTCCGGTGCCGCGCTGGTAGAATTCAGGCCACCTGGATTTCAAGGCGCGGCCCATGTCAAGAATCGATCATCACCTCTTTTCAGCCCACGAACATGCCTTCGAGCGCGAGCCGTGCCCGCAGTGCGGGGCCGAGCTGGTGATCCGCCAGGGCAAACATGGTCCCTTTCTCGGCTGTTCTGCCTATCCTGCCTGTGATTACATTCGCTCCCTGACGCCATCCGGCCGCGACATCGAAAAGGTGCTCGAAGGCTCTGCCTGTCCCGATTGCGGAGAGCCGTTGGCGATCAAGAAGGGGCGTTACGGTCTGTTTGTCGGTTGTACCCAGTATCCGGCCTGTCAGCACATCGAATCCCTGCAGGAGAGCGACGATACCCAGATCCTCTGCCCCGAGTGCGGCAAGGGTCATCTGGTGAGCCGCACCTCCCGCTACGGCAAGCAGTTTTACTCCTGTGATGGCTATCCACACTGCAAATATGTGGTGAACGACAAGCCGATCCCCATGCCTTGTCCCGCGTGTGGTTGGGGCATCATGGTAGAGAAAAAAGTGAGGGGAACTCTGCGTTGGGTCTGTCCGCAAAAGAAATGCGGCCACCAAAGTGAGCAGGTATAATCCCGCCGCCGCAACCGGATTGAAACGTTTTCGGTGAACTTCAACCCCCCACTTGGAGTAAGGAAATTCCCACCATGAATAAACCCTTTGTTGCCGTATTGATGGGCTCTGATTCTGATTTCCCCGTGATGCAGACTACCCTCGAGGTGCTCAAGTCATTTGATATCGCAGTGGAAGTCAAAGTCACCTCCGCGCACCGCACGCCGGCTGCGACCCATCAGTATGTGACCGAGGCCGAGGCCCGTGGCTGCAAGGTCTTTATCTGTGCTGCCGGTCTGGCGGCGCATCTGGCGGGTGCCGTAGCCGGCATCACGACTCGTCCTGTGATCGGGGTGCCCATCGATGGTGGCCCGCTCAAGGGGCTGGATGCGCTACTCTCCACCGTGCAGATGCCGGGTGGTGTACCGGTGGCGACCGTGGCGATCGGCAAAGCCGGTGCCAAGAACGCAGGTTATCTGGCAGCCCAGATGCTGGCAGTAGCCGATGATGAACTGGCGGCCAAGGTTCGGGCCGAACGCCAGAAGAATGCTGAAGAGGTGATGGCCAAGGATGCCGCCCTGCAGGCTCAACTCAAGTAAGTGAATAGGTGGCGATCCGGATGTGTCGTATTTTTCCTGTGCAACAGCAACACGTCACTTTGCCATGGTCGCCGCCATACGGATTCAACTTGCTACTAAGTGACGAGGCGGCAGCGTGGCTGCCGCATTTTTCCTATGCCAAATGAATTTGAACAGGCGGTTGCCGCCCTCCAACAGGAAGGGGTGATTGCTTATGCGACCGAGGCCGTGTTTGGTCTGGGTTGTGATCCCGACTCCGAAGTTGCGGTGCAGCGACTGCTGGCCATCAAACAGCGTCCGGTTGAGAAGGGGTTGATCCTGATTGCTGCCGACGTAGAGCAATTGCAGGATTACATCGATCTGAGCCAGCTTAGCGGTGAACAACTGGCTCGGGTTGAAGCCAGCTGGCCCGGCCCCTTTACCTGGATCATGCCTGCCCGTGCAACGACGCCGACCTGGCTGACCGGGCAGTTCGAGACCCTGGCGGTGCGCGTGACGGCTCATCCTCAGGTGCAGGCGTTGTGCCGTGCATTTGGCAAGCCGCTGGTCTCTACCAGCGCCAACCTGACCGGTGAGGAGCCTGCCCGCCGGGTGGCCGATATTGGTGAGCGGCTGGCAAGCAAGTTGGCCTATATCCTGCCCGGTGAAGTGGGTGGTCAAGCCAACCCATCAGAGATCAAGGACGCCCGAACCGGTGCCATTATTCGCCCCTCCTGAGCGGGCGGATGCGTCATGATTTGCTATCAATCCGCTGGGCGGTGAGCTCGCCGGATTGATTTAACTATAAAAATGGACAGGGCGTTCACGATCCTGCCTGACTGGAGACAAGATGAGCAAACCGGATGTGGCCCAGGTCAAGGCCTTCCTGTTGCAGTTGCAGGACGAGATCTGCCGTGGTCTGGAGCAGGCCGACGGCAGTGGGCACTTTGTGGAAGATGCCTGGAGCCGTGAAGGCGGTGGTGGTGGTCGAACCCGTGTGCTGCGCCACAGTGCGGTGATCGAGCAGGGGGGCGTCAACTTCTCCCATGTCTATGGCGATACCATGCCTGCCTCTGCTACAGCCCATCGGCCAGAGTTGGCCGGTCGCAAGTTCGAGGCGATGGGCGTGTCGCTGGTGATCCATCCGCACAACCCCTATGTGCCGACCAGCCACGCCAACGTCCGTTTCTTCATCGCCGAGAAGGAAGGCGAAGAGCCCATTTGGTGGTTTGGCGGTGGTTTCGATTTGACGCCCTTCTATCCGTTTGCCGAGGATGTGCAGCACTGGCATCAGGTCTCCCGTGATCTCTGCCAGCCCTTTGGTGATGAGATCTACCCCGAGTTCAAATCCTGGTGCGATCGCTACTTCTTCCTCAAGCACCGCAACGAGACGCGAGGGGTGGGCGGTCTCTTCTTCGACGATCTGAATCGCTGGCCTTTTGCCGACTGCTTTGCCTTTATGCAGGCGGTAGGTCGGGGTTATCTCGATGCCTACCTGCCGATCATCGAGCGACGCAAGGCTCTGCCCTATGGCGAGCGGGAGCGGGAGTTCCAGCTCTATCGTCGCGGTCGTTATGTGGAGTTCAATCTGGTGTATGACCGTGGCACCCTGTTCGGGCTGCAGACCGGCGGACGTACCGAGTCGATCCTGATGTCGATGCCACCGCTGGCACGTTGGGAGTATGACTGGCAGCCGGAGGCGGGCACTCCTGAAGCCTTGCTCTACACCGACTATCTCACGCCGCGAGAGTGGCTGTGACCCGAGGGGCCTTGATGGCCCCTTTTTGCTGGCCGATATTCGGCTTGTTCCCGAGTGCGAAAACCCGTTAAATCGGAATATTGCCCTCTGATGGAACTCTTTGATGGATCGTTATCTGGTTTTTGGCCACCCGGTGCGCCACAGCAAGTCCCCCTTTATTCACACCCTGTTTGCCAGACAAACCCAGCAAGAGCTGGAGTATGGGCTGGCTGAACCCGCCGTCGACGAGTTTGCCCAAACTCTGCGTGCTTTCTTTGCCCAAGGGGGCAAGGGGTGCAATGTCACCGTTCCCTTCAAGGAGCAAGCATTCACTTTGGTCGATCGCTTGAGCCCGAGGGCCAAGCGGGCGGGCGCGGTCAATACCATCAAGCTGACCGATGATGGCGTGTTGCTGGGGGATAATACCGATGGCGCTGGATTGGTCGCCGATCTCAAGTCCCATGGTGTGACGCTGGCGGATAGTCGGATCCTGCTGCTGGGTGCCGGTGGCGCGGCTCGTGGTGCATTGGCGCCGCTGCTGGCTGAGTTGCCGAGCGAGCTGGTGATCGCCAACCGCACCCACACAAAAGCGCAACAGTTGGCTGCCGAATTCTGCGATCTGGGGCCTGTGACTGCCCAGACCTATGAGCAGTTGGCAGGGCCATTCGATCTCGTCATCAACTCTACCTCCGCCAGCCTGCAAGGGGAGCTGCCGCCGTTGACTCCCGCCCTGATCCACACTGATATTGCCATCTACGACATGATGTATGGCGCCTCGGATACGGCCTTTATCAGTTGGGCCAAACAGCATGGGGCCCGTCAAACCATGGATGGACTTGGCATGCTGGTGGAACAGGCCGCCGAAGCGTTTACCGTGTGGCGCGGAATTCGTCCCGGGACTAAACAGGTATTGAGAGAGTTGAAGCGTAACTTGGGGGTGATATGAACCAGGGTATTCTGTTTCCCGATCTGATGGAGTGGCAGGCTGACGAACAGCGGGTGCGTTTTCCTGCCCAGCAGATGGGGGCGCTGATAGATTGTTACATCAGCCAGCGGCGGCTGGAGAGAATGACAGGTCTGGCGCTGACGAGAGAGGATGACATCGTCAGAGCCTTCGAAAGTGTACGTTTTGATATTGAAGACATGGCTGAAAAACTCATTGAAGAACAAGAGTTTGCTGAAGATGGTGCTATCTATCTCTGATTTTTCAAAGTTTTTTTGTTTTGTAGCGGAACTACTTTGAAATGGCGCTGACTAACTAGATAGTTGAGGAAGTGCTAGCTAGTCACCTTTATAACTCCCCGGTATTCGTACTGGGGATTTTTTTTATCTGCATGAAAGTAAAAGGTTTTTTCTTAATCCGTAAGTTGTGAAACTAAATTACATAAATTACTTTCACTTTCTGCTGCTTTGCTGTACAGTTGTCTGCGTAGGGTACAGAGGTAAGATGTTCTATCTTTCAGACCTTTTATTTCACGTAATTGAATGTGGCTGAATAGCTGCCCCGATGAGGTTCTCGTCGGGGTGTTTTTTTATGCGCATCATTTAGAGTAAATGCTTTAAATTGGCGATGCATTTGATAGAATGAGGCTGCTTCTTGAGGAATACCTGTCGTCTGGTACTCAAGATTCAGCTTCTTCCCAATTTTTTGAACTTATTATTTCAGGCTGGATGGCATCACTGTCGTCCGGCCTCATTTTTATCCCTTTCGGTTAGAACTTGTAATTAAATTTCATTTTTGTCTCTTTTTGTAATTCTTGTTCGTTTTGAAAGAACGAATTTGAAAACGCTATCAACGCCTACTTAAGTTAATTATTTTTGTGAATTAACTGCCTATCTATATGAACTTTAAGCAGTATTGGATATAGCAGGGGAGGCGAATGCGGGGTATTTGTCGTGAGGCAGGTGAAAGCGGCAATCTGAAACCCTTTCAATCAGCGGAGGAGTGCTCCGCCAATTGCAAGGAGAGCGAGGAGTAGATTACTCCTCGGCAGGTTGCTGTTCATCAGCGTCCAGCAGGTCGGTATCGTCACCACTGACGTACCATTCGGTCAGGGTTTGCGCCAGCTTCTCCACACCGATATTGGTGAGGGAGGAGAACGCTTCGACCTGGATCTGGGAACCGAGGTTGGCAACGGCCTGGCGCACCTTGATTACCTGGTTGTTGCGCGGGCCGGGGCTCAATTTGTCAGCCTTGGTCAGCAGCAGCATGACGGGCAACTGACGGTGCGAGCTCCACTCCAGCATGTTCATGTCGGTATCTTTGAGCGGGTGGCGGATGTCCATCAGGATCACCAAACCTTTCAATGACTCACGGCGCTGCAGATACTCTGCCAGTGATTTTTGCCACTTGAGCTTCATTTCCAGCGGAACTTGCGCATAACCATAACCCGGCAAGTCGACCAGACGCTTGCCCGGTTCCAGCTCAAACAGGTTGATCAGCTGGGTACGACCGGGTGTCTTACTGGTGCGCGCCAAGTTCTTGTGTTTGGTTAAGGTGTTCAATGCAGATGACTTACCGGCGTTGGAACGGCCGGCAAACGCGATCTCGACACCCCCATCATTTGGCAGGTGACGGATGTCGGGTGCGCTGGTCACAAAATGCACCTTATTGAAATTCAGAGTTTGTGTATCCAACGTAAATTCCCCATGGAGATAGAGGGTTATAGAGTTACTTTTTTGTAAAATGGTGTAAAATAGCGTCGCTTAAACGCGTTTATTTTAACATGCCTTCAGCGGCATGGGATCTGGAAGCCTAATAACGAAAAGTTGGAACGCCATGAAGAACCTAGTCATTACTCTTGCTCTGATGGTTGGCGTAACGGGGATGGCACAAGCCAAGGGCGATGCCGCTGCGGGACAGACCAAGGCTGCCGTTTGTGCGGCTTGTCATGGACCGGACGGAAACAGCCTGGTTGATATGTACCCCAAAATTGCTGGTCAGCACGCATCATATATCAAAAAGCAGTTAGTTGAACTGAAGGCTGCCGCTTCTGGTCAAATTGGCCGGGTTGCGCCAGTGATGGGGCCGATGGCGTTACCTTTGTCGGAACAGGACATGGATGACCTGGCGGCTTATTTCTCCAGCCTGAAGGTTACCCCTATCGCTGTCCCTGACGACGTGGTCGAAGCGGGCAAGGCACTCTATATGGGTGGTGACATGAGTCGCGGTCTGGCAGCTTGTACGGCTTGCCATGGTCCCCGTGGCTCGGGTGTCGAACAGGCGAAGTATCCAAACCTGTCCGGCCAGCATCCTGCCTATATCAAGGCTCAGCTCATCGCATTCCGTGCCGGCACGCGTGACAACGATCCGAATGGCATGATGCGGGACGTTGCCAAGAAACTGACTGATCAGGATATCGAAGCCCTCTCCAAATATGTGGCGGGTCTGCACTGATATAGTCGATACGGTCGATTTGAGTTGAAACGGGGAGCCTGGGCTCCCCGTTGTTTTTATGGCTTTCAGATAATTCTCGGTTTAATCCCCCCGTTCTGTAAGAGATCTCCCATTCTCAAGACAGGCCAAGGCTCATAAAATTGCATAAAATATTAAATAATCATTATTTATCAATAAATTATATGAATATTGATATTTTTCGACATGTTGAGAATGTTTTGAGTGGATTGAGCCGCTTTATAGAGTTGGTACAGTAGGCTTAATGGATTCACCCACGGATTGGGTGGCGGTTTCACGACAGGGTGTTGTGAGCAGAGGATGGCTGGCGTGGCGGGATGCCATGGGCTCGGATGAGCTGGCAAAGGATTGAAGAATCAGGATGGTGACCATCTCCGGAGCGGGATGGGGTTGCGGGATGCAGACTCCCCGGCACGATGGCAGGATGCGGTCGAGACGGGTCAAACAGGCACACGCACATTCAGGAACGACCAATATAAGGTCAGGATGACCACACAACGATATGATGCGGCGACAAGTTGTCACGGAGAGGACGAAACAGATTGTTTTGCCATTCAGGATGGCGCACGCATGAACATATCAAGGCAGCTTCGGCTGCCTTTTTTCTTTTGGGTCATTAACCCGATCAGCCATTCTGTGTCAAAATACCAGCAACATGCCCAGAGGATACCGATCCTGCGGTGTTCAGTGGCCTGATTGGGCCGGATTGGTGCGGGATCCTGCTCTTGTTCCAGCCTTACTGTTCCTCGCATCGTATCCCACCGGGTGAGATCATCCCGGGTACGGGTCAAACCAGTTATTTTCGGAGTTAGCCATTCATGTCTGCCAAACAACCCACTCGCAAGCCTACTGGCAAGCGTAAAGAATCTGATGTCAGTGCTCAGGAAGGCCGTGAGCGTAAACGGGCTGCCAAGCGCAAGGGCCTGAAGGCTGGTTCTCGTCAGCAAGTTGAACAGCCGAAGAACAAGTCTGGCAACAGCCAGTCCAAAGATCCGCGTATCGGTTCCCGCAAGCCGGTAGCACTGGTGGTAGATGACAAACAGAAGAAGCCGGCAGCACCCAAGGCGGTGAAAGAGAAGAAGCTGGTGATGACCCCCGAGCAGGAGCTTGCTTCCATCGAAAACGATGACCGCTTGAATGATCTGCTGGATCGTCTTGATGCCGGTGAAACCCTGGAAGCGGCCGAGCAGGCCTGGGTTGATCAGCGTGTCGACCGTTATCAGGAGCTGATGGATGAGCTGGGCATCATCGACAACGACGATGATGAAGATGATGAGCTGCCGTTTGATGATGGCGATGACGCCGAGTTCGACGAGCAGAAACCAGCCTCCGAAGAGGAGTTGTGGGACCGTTTCAACCAGGTCGATTTCAAGCCGGAACCCAAGCCTGAGCCGAAGAAAAAGTGATGAGTGGATGGATGCTGGCCGCCCTGTTGGGCGGCCTGATTTTGTCAGGGTTGGCCATCTATGCAGGCATGCTGCTGGCCAGACTGAGGCGACAGCAAGCGATGCAGTGGCAGGCTATAACTGCTCGCAATGAACGAATTCTGGAGAGCGTACGGGTCATTGCTCATGCGGTTCAGGAGGGGCAGTGCGATTACTCCGAAGGCGCCATTCGGCTGACCAATCTGCTGGATGCGTTACAGATCAAGGGGGGGCGGGCGTTCGTTGCCGAGTTCCCTGGTCTGTACGGGCTGTATGAGAAGGTGAAAGATATGCCGACTCATGAGGCCAGACGTGCCCTCAAGCGCAATGAAGTGATGAAGATGGATCTCGAACGCAGCTGCTACGAGGCCGAGCTGGAGGCTCAGATCCTCAAGGATGTGGCCCAGCTGAAGGATTTTCAGTTAGGTCGGTGAGCCAACAATAACAACAAGAGAGGAAGCGAGCGTGCAAGCAGAACAGATTGTGTGGGATCAGGTCCTGATCGAAAAATATAACTACAGTGGCCCGCGATACACCTCTTATCCCACTGCGCTGGAGTTCAACGAGAGCTTCGGCTATCCGGATTTTGTCCGCGCTGCCGGCCAGTATCCCGAGCGCAATCTGTCGCTCTACGTGCATATCCCTTTCTGTCACAAGCTCTGCTACTACTGCGGCTGCAACAAGGTCATTACCCGTCATCAGCACAAGGCTGACGAGTACCTCGACTACCTGGAGCAGGAGATCAAGGCGCAAGCTCCGCTCTTCAAGCATCGTCTGGTTACCCAGCTGCACTGGGGGGGCGGTACACCCACCTATCTGGATGAAGCGCAAACGCGCCGTCTGATGGCCATGCTGCATGAGCACTTCCATTTCGCCGAAGAGGGGGAGTTCAGCATCGAGGTCGATCCGCGCGAGATTGCCATTACCATGCTGGATGTGCTGCGAGACGTCGGCTTCAACCGCATCAGCCTTGGGGTGCAGGACTTCAACAAGGATGTGCAGGTTGCGGTCAACCGCGAGCAGGACAACGACTTTATTAAAGCCATGTTGGAACGGGCCCGTGAACTAGGCTTCCGCTCGACCAACCTCGACCTTATCTATGGCCTGCCGCATCAGGATCGTGCCAGTTTCCACCATACGCTGGAAGAAGTACTCAAGACGGATCCGGCGCGCCTCTCCATCTTCAACTATGCCCATCTGCCGAGTCGCTTTGCTGCCCAGCGCAAGTTGAAAGAGGTGGATATGCCTGCGCCGCAGGAGAAGCTGGCCATGCTGCAGGACACCATTGCCTTCCTCACTGGTCAGGGTTACCAGTTCATCGGCATGGACCATTTTGCCAAACCCGATGACGAGCTGGCGGTCGCGCAGCGCGAGGGCAAGCTGCACCGCAACTTCCAGGGCTATACCACTCAAGGTGATTGCGATCTGCTGGGGCTGGGGGTCTCCTCCATCAGCATGATCGGTGATGCCTACTCCCAGAACCAGAAAGAGCTCAAGACCTATTACGCACAGGTTGCAGAGCTGGGTCATGCCCAGTGGAAAGGCTGCTCGCTCAATCAGGATGACCTGATCCGCCGTGAGGTGATCAAGCGGCTCATCTGTGATTTCCGTCTGAACTTTGCCGCTGTCGAACAGGCGCACGGGCTTAATTTCAGAGAGTATTTTGCCGACGATCTCAAGCTGCTGCAGACCTTCATCAACGATGGACTGGTGCGTATGACGGAGGATGGTCTGGAGGTCTCCTCCACGGGGCAGCTGCTGATCCGCAATATCTGCATGTGTTTCGACGTGTACTTGCGCAACAAGGCGCGTCAGCAGCAGTTCTCTCGCGTGATATAAGCTTGTTTGCCGATTAGAAAACAGAGAAGGGCGCCATCGTGGCGCCCCTTTCATATGTATTTTTGCTTAAGCAGCGGGTAGGGAAGGTTCTGGTAAGAAGTCTCTGCGCTGAGGCAAGTAATTGAGAGCCAAGCAAGGGGACGGTGAAATGCAGATAAAAAGATGGGGGCGACTTGCGTCGCCCCCGGTAGTCGTATCGCTCAGATCCTTGAACGAAGTTGCTCCCTGCAATCCCTGACTGTTTACCTCTTCCTTTAGGTTTCCCCTTCCCAATCCTTTGGGGTGTCCTTTAGCCATCTTGGCCTGACGAGTCATCCTGTCCCGTCGCACTTTCTCCGTCCTGGGAGGTGTCCTTTACCACATCCTGTGGTGAGTCCATTTGCCCAACCCTGGCAGCCAGCCTTCCTGACCGACTTCATTGCGTCCGTGCATGAGTAACTATAAGGATTTTCTAACCGGCTACAACGCCAGATTGGAAAACGTTTTTGTCATTAGCTATCTCGAAAGTTATGGGTTTCGATTTTTTCATTTATAAACAGCTGGTTAAGTTAATCATCTTCATGTTTTAAGATCTTATCTTCCGATTATCTCGGGGATCTTTTCGGCTGTTGGCTTACATCTGGAATGGCAGATCTCTTACACGGCGTTTTGGTTGCTTCAGAAACAGATTTTGCCGTCTGATGATGGTCATTCGGGGTGAGTGGGCGAGGCACACAAAGAGCGGCTGAATGGAGAAATTATGAGCGCTGGTTGAGTCGCTCATAGATGGTCTGGCGCTCCTCAGGAGTCAGCGAAGAGAAGTAGTGGGTAAAGAGGCGCAGCAACAGGGACTTGTTCATGCCATCTTGCTGGGTCAGATTACCCAGTTCGTCGATGGCCACCGTGCTCATGGAGAAGGTGGCTTTTTTGTAGCTGGGCTTCAGATGCTCGCCACTCTCGATAAAGGCCAACGCCGACAAGGCTTCGTCACGATGCAGGCCCAGTTCGAGGCTGACCACCTTGGGTTTGCCCTTGGCGTAGAACTCCGCATCTTCGATAAATTCGTCGACGGTGAACTTCTTCTGGTGATGCAGCTGGTGCTTTTTCTTCAGATCGGCCAGACCCATCTCACACCCCCACTTGCAGGAACTCTTTGGCGATGGCCCGGATCTCTTCGGCGGATTTGCCATCCGGCTCGATCTCCATCACCGACAGTCCCTTCTCTTCGCTGTCGTCATAGACGTTGCGGCCATAGGTGATGGCGTTCAGGACGTCGACACCGAACGAGGAGCAAACCTCTTTCGCTTCCAGAATGCGTTTTACCTGATTGGGCAGGGCGGGGCACTGGGTCAGCACTACGGCTGCATTGAGGGTCGGGTTGACCATCTTGCAGGTGGTGATGAGATCTTCCATGTGGGGCAGGGTCTTGAGGTCGCGACGTTTCGGGCGCAAGGGGATCAGGGCGTGGGTGGCGACAGCCATGGTAGAGCGCAGTGCCCGGTTGTCTTGCCCGCCGCAATCGACGATGACGTAGTCGTAGCGGTTTTTCAGGCTGAGCAGGTCGTTGCGAATATTGCCATAGAGCTGTACGCAGTTGATTTGTGGCAGCTCCGGATTGTCATTGCGTTCCTGAATCCAGTCAGAGGTGGTGCGCTGCGGGTCGCAGTCGACCAGTAACACCTCCCCCTGAAATTGGGATCTGAGGTAGACCGCCAGATTTTGTGCCAGGCAGCTCTTGCCACTCCCCCCCTTCTCTCCACCGACCAACAAGATCATGACGTTCCCCTATCCATGAGAAAACCGCTGATTTCAGTATAGGAGGGGCCTGTCTCATCACAAGGCGAGAGGAGTGATGCTCCTCTCGTTGTTTCGACTAGTAATGAACGCTGCCTCCCTGCCAGCGGCAGACATAGTCAGGCACCAGCATTTGAGGGGCCTGGTCGACATGGCATACCACCATGGGCATGGCAGGGGCTCCTTCAGCCTGACTGAGGGTGGGGAGCGCAGAGAGCAGCAAAGTCGCGAGCAACAGCATGGGTTTCATCTTCATAACAACTCCTTGGTAGTGCCATTCCTGTGTGATCTGGATCACTTTCTGAGTTAAGTCGAGGTTGGCGCCAGTGCAAGGTGAGACGAATAAATTCAATTAATGAAAAAAGTATCAAAAGGCGTTGTGGTGACCGACGAGGATGGCTGCCCACCTTGATGCGGACTTTGTGCATATTAAGTTGAACCGCACAAAGAGGTGATGGCTGATGAGGCCTAGTCTGATGGGGTTGGCATCAATGCCATGATCTGAAACAAGAAAAGATTTATGCAGTGAATGTGCTAGATATGAGTATTTATTTCTCCCGCGTTCCTCTCGTCATTGCGATGTATTCAATACATGGGGAGTAATATTCAAATTCTATTTATGGGTTCATTTATTAATATGATTTTTAACGGTTTTTGTTATTTGAATTTAATCACTCCAGTGAACTGGCATGAATAAAAAATGAATCAACTTGAAATATAGCAGGGTATTTTTGCATGGTTATTCGGTGCGATTTGTGTGGAAAATGCGCAATTTGCTACCGGGGTCATAGATTGGATGGTGAATATATTCAGTTCTGAGTGAATGTGATCAATGTCTAAGTTTGTCGTGATTCGCAGGGCTAACCTCGGTCTCGAAAGGCAAGGGCAGGATAGAACATAAGCCGAGTACCCTACATAAAGAATATCCCGCCTTAGCCACGAGCATGAATAGAAGGAATCTATTCAATCACTCGCAGGGACCACTGCTAGACGGAATATAATCATGAGCAAATTTTATGTAGGTTCTGAAGTTGGCCAATTGCGCCGTGTCATGTTGCACCGCCCCAACCTCAGTCTGAAGCGTCTGACTCCTTCCAACTGCCAGGATCTGCTGTTCGATGACGTCCTGTCTGTTGAACGCGCCGGTCAGGAGCACGACAAATTCGCTCAGGTACTGCGCGATCAGAATGTCGAAGTTTTCCTGCTGACCAATCTGCTGGCCGAGACTCTGGATGTGCCGGAAGCCAAAACCTGGCTGCTGCAACATCAGGTCTCCGACTATCGCCTCGGTTCTTCTTTTGCCAACGACGTGCGCTGCTTCCTGGCTGACATGCCGCACCGCGAGCTGGCCCGCATTCTCTCCGGTGGCCTGACCTACTCCGAGATGCCCTACAGCGGCGTCAACATGGTAGTAGGCATGCACGCACCGACCGATTTCATCATCGAGCCGCTGCCCAACCACCTCTTTACCCGTGATACCTCCTGCTGGGTTTATGGCGGCGTCTCCATCAACCCGATGGCCAAGCCGGCTCGTCGCCGCGAGACCAACCACGTGAAGGCTATCTACCGCTGGCACCCGATGTTTGCCGGCCAGGACTTCATCAAGTACTTCGGTGACGAGGAGCGTGACTACGACAACTCCACTATCGAGGGTGGCGACGTACTGGTTATCGGCCGCGGTGCCGTGCTGATCGGCATGTCCGAGCGCACCACCCCGCAAGGGGTCGAGCATCTGGCTCGCAGCCTGTTCAAACACGGTCAGGCCAAGCAGGTCATCGCCATGGAACTGCCGAAACACCGCAGTTGCATGCACCTGGATACCGTGATGACCCACATGGATATCGACACCTTCTCCGTCTATCCGGAAGTGATCCGCAAGGACGTGCAGTGCTGGAGCCTGACTCCGGGCGGCTCCACCGGCATGAACATCAAGGAAGAGGGTTACTTCGTTACCGCCATCGAGAAGGCGCTGGGCGTGGATCAGCTGAAGATCATCACCACTGGTGGTGACAGCTTCGAAGCCGAACGCGAGCAGTGGAACGACGCCAACAACGTGCTGACCGTGCGTCCCGGCGTGGTGGTGGGTTACGAGCGCAATACCTACACCAACGAGAAATACGACAAGGCCGGTATCACAGTTCTCTCCATCCCGGGTGATGAACTGGGCCGTGGCCGCGGCGGCGCCCGCTGCATGAGCTGCCCGATGGAACGCGACAGCATCTGATGAGACGGCGTGGCGCCGGCAGAGGCTGGCGCCACACAGAACCAAACTCGAGATTAACCACTATGAAAAAACCAACTGTCGTCGTCGCTCTGGGTGGCAATGCTCTGCTCCGTCGTGGCGAGCCGCTCGAAGCTGACATCCAACGCAAGAACATCGCAACTGCCGCCAAGACCATCGCACTGATCGCTCAGGAGTACAACGTGGTGCTGGTGCATGGCAACGGCCCGCAAGTCGGCCTGCTGGCTCTGCAAAACAGCGCCTACACCAAGGTATCCCCCTATCCGCTGGATGTGCTGGGTGCCGAGTCCCAGGGCATGATCGGCTACATGCTGATCCAGGAGCTGAAAAACCTGATGCCGAGCCGCAACGTTACCGCGCTGCTGACTCAGGTGCAGGTCGATCCCAAGGATCCGGCATTCGCCAACCCGACCAAATTTATCGGCCCCGTCTATGAAGAGGCTGAAGCCCGCACCCTGGCAGAAGAGAAGCACTGGGTGGTCAAGGCTGACGGCAAGTTCTTCCGCCGCGTAGTGCCGTCCCCGCTGCCCCAGCGCATCGTCGAAGGCGACGCCATTGAAACCCTGATTGCCCAGGGTCACCTCATCATCTGTACCGGTGGTGGTGGTATCCCGGTGACCTGGGATGGCCAGAGCCTGACCGGTATTGAAGCCGTCATCGACAAGGACATGTCTGCCGCCTATCTGGCCAAGCAGATCAAGGCTGACGCCCTGCTGATCCTGACCGATGCCGATGCCGTCTACCTGGATTGGGGCAAACCGACCCAGCGTCCGCTGCGAGTCACCAGCCCGGACGAGCTGGCCGGGGTCAAGTTCGACGCAGGTTCCATGGGACCGAAAGTCGAAGCCTCCTGTGAATTTGTCAAAGCGACCGGCGGCATGGTCGGCATCGGCTCTCTGGAAGATGGCCTCGCCATCCTCAAGGGTGAAGCCGGTACCAATATCGTCGCCACCCGTACCGTGAATGCGTAATTGAAACTCGGCCCTCCGGGGTCTGCACAAATCTGTACTGAAGAATGCGTAGTCAACACTACTGCCTAAATTGGTCTGAACAAATATAGAGAGAACTCATCATGGCTTTTAATCTGCGTAACCGTAACTTCCTGAAACTGCTGGACTTCACCCCGCGCGAAATCCAATACATGATCGATCTGGCCATCGACCTGAAGAAAGCCAAATACGGTGGCTACGAGCGCAAGCATCTGGTCGGCAAGAACATTGCCCTGATTTTCGAGAAGACCTCCACCCGCACCCGTTGTGCGTTTGAAGTGGCGGCCTTCGACCAGGGCGCGCAAGTCTCCTACCTTGGCCCAAGCGGTTCCCAGATCGGTCACAAGGAGTCCATGAAGGACACCGCCCGGGTACTGGGTCGCATGTATGACGGTATCGAATACCGTGGCTACGGTCAGGAGATCGTGGAAGAGCTGGGTGCCTACGCTGGTGTACCGGTGTGGAACGGCCTGACCAACGAATTCCACCCGACCCAGATCCTGGCTGACTTCATGACCATGCTGGAGCACGGCAAGGGCAAGCGTCTGGATCAAATCAAGTTCGCCTACCTGGGTGATGCCCGCAACAACATGGGTAACTCCCTGATGGTCGGCGCCGCCAAAATGGGTATGGATATCCGTCTGGTCGCGCCGAAAGCCTTCTGGCCGGAAGAGGAGCTGGTTGCCAAGTGCCGCCTGATCGCCGAAGAGACCGGCGCACGCATCACCCTGACCGAAGATGTCAAAGAGGGTGTGCTGGGCACCGACTTCCTCTACACCGACGTTTGGGTATCCATGGGTGAAGCGAAAGAAGCCTGGGATCAGCGCGTCAAACTGATGACTCCGTATCAGGTCAACATGGATGTCATCAACGCCACCAAGAACCCGGATGTGAAGTTCATGCACTGCCTGCCGGCGTTCCACAACGACGAGACCACCATGGGCAAGGAAGTGGCTGACAAATATGGCATGAAAGGTCTGGAAGTGACCGAGGACGTGTTCGAATCCGAGCACAGCATCGTGTTCGACGAGGCCGAAAACCGGATGCACACCATCAAGGCAGTGATGGTTGCTACGCTGGGCGACTAAGGTCGCAGTAGTGGTGCCGGGGGGCGACCCCCGGCTTTTCGACCATGTGACAGCGGCATAATACCTCTAACCCTACAACCCGCAGCCTGCATGGATACCACACCCACAGAAGGAAGCTGGACCATGACCAAATTCAAGTTCCCGTCAGCCTACACGATACTGTTTGTGCTGATCGCCCTGGTGGCCGCCCTGAGCTGGATAGTGCCGGCCGGCAAATATGAGATGACCATGAACGAAGCCCTCGGCAAAGAAGTGCCGGTGGCGGGTACCTACAAGCTGGTAGAGGGCAATCCCCAGGGGATCGTCGATGTGCTGCTGGCGCCGATCGATGGTCTCTACAACCATGACACCTATCAGGCAGGCGCCATCGACGTCTCCCTGTTTATCCTGATCATCGGTGGTTTTCTTGGCATTGTGACCAAGACCGGTGCCATCGATGCCGGTATCGAACGTGTTACCGATCGTCTGCGTGGCCGTGAAGAGTGGATGATCCCGATCCTGATGGCACTGTTCGCCGCAGGCGGCACTATCTACGGTATGGCCGAAGAGTCACTGCCTTTCTATACCCTGCTGGTGCCGGTGATGATGGCCGCCCGCTTCGACCCGGTCGTGGCTGCTGCAACCGTATTGCTGGGTGCCGGTATTGGTACTCTCGGTTCCACCATTAACCCGTTTGCGACCGTTATCGCTGCCAACGCGGCGGGTATCTCCTTTACCGACGGTATCTGGCTGCGCGTTGCCATGCTGGTGGCTGGCTGGTTGATCTGCGTTGCCTACGTCATGCGTTACGCCAAGATGGTGCGCAACGACCCGAGCAAATCGCTGGTGGCTGACAAGTGGGATGAAAACCGTGCCCATTTCCTCGGCAACAAGAGCGACCAGATGCTGGAGTTCACCCTGACCCGTAAAATCGTGCTGGGTATCTTCGTCGCCGCCTTTGCCGTGATGATCTATGGTGTGGCCGTGCTGGGCTGGTGGATGGCGCAGATCTCCGGCGTCTTCCTGGCTGCCGCCATCATCGTCGGCCTCATCTCCCGGATGAGTGAGGAGGAGCTGACCTCCAACTTCATCGACGGTGCCCGCGACCTGCTGGGTGTGGCCCTGATCATCGGTATCGCCCGCGGTATCGTGGTGGTAATGGACAACGGCATGATCACCCACACCATCCTGCACAGCGCAGAAGGGATCGTGACCGGCCTCTCCACCGTGGTGTTCATCAACGTGATGTTCCTGCTGGAAGTGGTGCTCTCCTTCCTGGTGCCGTCCTCCTCCGGTCTGGCCGTGCTGACCATGCCGATCATGGCGCCGCTGGCCGACTTTGCCAACGTAGGCCGCGAGCTGGTGGTGACTGCTTACCAGTCAGCCTCCGGTCTGGTGAATCTGGTGACCCCGACCTCTGCCGTGGTCATGGGCGGTCTGGCCATCGCCAAGGTGCCTTATGTGCGCTACCTGAAGTGGGTGGCTCCGCTGCTCGGCCTGCTGACCGTGCTGATCGTGGCCTGCCTGAGCCTGGGTGCCATGCTCTAAGCCACAACCAAGATGACGCTGAAGACGGGAGCCACTGGCTCCCGTTTTTTATGATGTGTTTGCAACGGCTATTTGGGCAGTGAAAGCGCCGGGCCAACAAAAAGGCGACCCTGAGGTCGCCTTTTGCTTGTTCGTTGTGTGGCAGTAGCTAGCGCGCCTGCTCCAGCGTACGCACCACGGCGGCGTGGGCCTGACGGGTACGGCTGATATGGCGCGGCGCGACCAGCACTACATCGTTGCCCGCGACGGCGCCCATGATCTCGGGATTGGCGTTGCGATCCAGCAGGCGAGCCACCACGGTGGCGGCCCCCGGAGTGGTGTGGATCAGCACCATCTGCTGGTTGTGTACCACTTCGCGCACCATGTCGTGGATCGAGCGGGTGCTGCCGGCGGGTTCCAGCTGCTCATCGACCAGGGTGTAGACCTTCTTGCCGTTGGCATTTTGGGCCTTGGCCACGCCGAGGCGGCGCAGCAGGCGGGAGATGGTGGACTGGCTGATGTCGGCAAAGCCGCGCTCCGACAGCTCGCGGCGGATCTCTTCCTGGGTGCTGTAGCAGTGCTGACCGATGATCTGGCGACAGGCATCCAGCTGGGCCAGATCGGGCTCTTGGGCAACGGGACGATTGAGGGTTTTGACCACGGCGAATTCCTTTGATGATGACCGGAGGTAAACGCGCGATATCTGCCATAGCAGTCAGTTATCAGGCAAAAACACTGATAATCCATCTATATGCAGGGAATGAGCGGGCATTACCATCTTGCGATGGCAAATTATAGCTGACTGGAAATTCGGTGATGTGACAGGGTTCAAAAATGGGCCCCGCAGGGCCCAATCAGATATCAGTAACGCTCGCTGACGATGTCCTGAGTGAAGGACTTCTCGCAATATTTGCACTTCATCCGTACCACGCCTTTCACTTCGCGCACCCGGAAGTAGCTGTCTACCGGCTCGTTGTGGGAGATGCAGTTGGAGTTGGGGCAGTGGAACACCCCGGCGATGAACTCCGGCAGCTCCAGCTGGTGCTTCTTCACCACATTGAAGTCTTCGATGATGTTGACGGTCGCTTTCGGGGCGAACAGTGCCAGCTGGTTGGCCTGCTGTTCGGTCAGGCGGGTGTTCTCAATCTTGATGAGATCCTTCTTGCCCAGCGCGCCGGATTTCAGGTTGAAGCCGACGGTGATCCGCTCCTGGGTTTCGACCAGCTGGAACAGCTTGAGGATCTTGATGCCCTGGCCAGCGGGGATGTGATCGATGACGGAGCCGTGACGGATGGCTTCGACTTGCAGTTGGTTCTTGTCAGACATGATATTCCCCTAAGCTCAGACAGTTTCGTTCAGTACCAGTGCCAGCAGCGCCTGGCGTGCATAGACCCCGTTCTCCGCCTGCTGGAAGTAGCAAGCGTGGGGAGTCTTGTCGACCGCCACATCGATCTCGTCGACGCGGGGCAGGGGATGCAGGATCTTCATGGTGGGCTTGGCCCCTTCCAGGGTCGCCAGCTCCAGAATGAACTTGGCGGCCATGTGCTTGTATTCGGTCTCGTCGAAGCGCTCTTTCTGGACGCGGGTCATGTAGAGGATGTCCAGCTCCGGCATCACCTCTTCCATGGTCTGGTGGACGCTGAACTGGATACCCTTCTCTTCCAGCTCTTCGCAGATGTAGTCCGGCATCGCCAGCGCTTCCGGGGAGATGAAGAAGAAGCGGCAGTTGAACAGGCTGAGGGCCTGAGCCAGCGAGTGCACGGTGCGGCCATATTTCAGGTCACCGACGAAGGCGACGTTGAGGTTGTCCAGACGACCCTGGGTCTCATGGATGGTGAACAGGTCGAGCAGGGTCTGGCTCGGATGCTGGTTGGAGCCGTCGCCGCCGTTGATGACCGGCACGCGGGAGAACTCGGAGGCCAGACGGGCCGCGCCCTCTTTCGGGTGGCGCATCACCACCGCATCCGAGTAGGAGCCGATGATCTTGATGGAGTCAGCCAGCGTCTCGCCCTTCTTGGCGCTGGTGTTGCCACCGTCGGCGAAGCCGATGATGTTGCCGCCAAGGCGCTGTACCGCGGTCTCGAAAGAGAGGCGGGTGCGGGTGGAGGCTTCGAAGAAGCAGCTGGCAACCAGCTTGTCTTTCAACAGGCTGCTGTCAGGTTCAGCCTTCAACCGTTGTGCGGTTGAGACTACCAGTTCCATTTCTGACCGGGTCAGGTCTGAAATGGAGATGACATGTTTCTTATAGAGTGGATTGGTCATCGTCTGCATTCCCTTTGACATCATTGGAGGTTTTTCGGGCACAAAAAAAAGCCCCTGAAACAGGGGCTTTTTTTAAAAATAACTGGGGATCGTTGGGGTGGGAACCGGAAACAACGGGGCCGCTCTGGTGCGCACCACCCGTCTGCAAGGCTGATTTCTGAATCAAAAACTGCATCGTTTCGTCCCGACCTTTTTCAAAACCGGACAGATTATAGGGCCGGTTTTTTAATTGTCAAAATTTTATTTCCGATGCCAATTTCAGCATGAAAAACGTTTAAGTGGCGGAAAAATGACGACAAATCCACACCTTGTGCGTCTCTTGCAGCGATTCCCCATCGCGGGCCATGGCGCGCAAATAACCGAGTCTATGGTGTCCTTCCAGCAGGCAGTAGGGGCGGGGCAGGGGATGGCCGTTCGGGTAGCTTGAACCCTCTTCCGGCACCAGCACGATGACAGGTTCGGGCCAGGTGCCTTCGCTCAGCATCTTCTCGCCGAGCCAGGAGCGGCGGACATAGCGGTTGCTGCGCAGCATCTCGCCCCAGCGCTCGATCACCTCCATATGGCGGGAGTCCACCTGATCCACCAGTTGCGCGGTGGGCCAGCTTTCACAGGTGAATTGATGGCTGGCGAGATCGATAAAGCTCCAGTTGGACTCAAAACCGCGCCAATGACGGTAAATCCACTGGGAGAGCACATTTTCAGGAATAAAGGGCACCAGCGGCGCGACCCGTTCAAGATAGGCGGGCAGGGACTCTGTCTTGCGTTCATCCCTGAAGTTGAGGGGCGCCAGTTGTTGGAGCAATCGGTAATTGAGCATAAGTGGCCTCCCGGTACCTGATTTCACCCTACCCCCATTTATGTTCCATTCCTACCCCGGCAGGGCTGCAAATACAGCAAGTTATCCCGCTTTGCTGCACAAACAAGCGCGACTTGTTCGGGATTTGTGCAATCGCATCGAAAGCGTAAAAAAAGCCTTTACCTTTGATCTCCACTTTGTATACTACGCCTCGTTTGTTGCAGGGGCGTAGTTCCAATTGGTAGAACAGCGGTCTCCAAAACCGATGGTTGCGGGTTCGAGTCCTGCCGCCCCTGCCATTTTCAGAAAGGCCAGCTCATTGAGCTGGCCTTTCGCATTTCCGGCGTTCGCCAATTTATCCATCTCTCCTTTCTCTTCTCCTTCTTGCCGTTAGCAGTCCGGTGACTGTGGCCACATTGATCTCGATGTCTGCCGCAAGAGCGTTCAGTGTGCTGCAATCCGCTGTTTCAGGACGGTGACCAGCCGTTGGTGGCGGGCGGGGAGCGGCCACTCGGCGCGGTAGATCAGCCAGAGGGTGTCGATCACTTCAATGCTGCTCTGGATCACCCGGATCTTCTCTTGCTGGGCAAAGGCGGTGACGGCGAAGCGGGGCAGCACGGTAAAGCCGAGGCCGCGGGCGACCGGCTCCAGGATCAGGCCGATCTGGTTGGTAAAGCCGCGCAGCGGGATCTCGTCAACGCGCTGGCCGGGGTAGCGTCGTCCCAACAGGCGTTGTGCCATGCTGCGGCCATCCGGGTGGTCGATAAAGCCGAGCTGACAGAGGTGCTGCCAGCTCTGCTCCTCGCCGTCGTTGGGCACCACCAGACAGAGGGGTTCGCGGGCGAAGGGCTCGGCGGCGATGCTGGGGTGTTCAGGCGGCTGATCCACCAGTCCCAGATCGCTGCGCCCCGCCAGTACCGCCTGCACTATGTCGGGGGTGGGGGCGAAACGGTGCTGGATGGTGAGTCCAGGGTGCTCCTGTTGCTGGTCGAGCAGCAGGGGATAGAGCAGCAGGCCGATGCTGCCCGGGGTGGACAGGGTGATGGCGCCGCGGTGAGGGTCGTCGTCAGATAGACGGGCTCGCAGTTGTTCGGCGGCCTGCGCCTGCTGGCGGGCGAAGTCGAGCAGCACCAGCCCGCGCGGGGTGAGCTCCAGCTGACGAGGCTTGCGCAGCAGCAGGGGGCCAAATTCGGCCTCGAGACGCGAGATATGCTGGCTAACGGCGGCCTGGGTGAGATCCAGCCGCTCGGCGGCACGGGTAAAACTGCCGGTTTCATGCACCACCACCAGGGTGTGGAGCCAGAGTGGATTAACCATAAATTTAATTTATGCCTTCCATTAGTTTGACCTTATTTTTCATTATGTCGCCCCTTCCTATCATGTCACCTGTTTCCCACACACAATTTCAAGGTGACTTATGACTTACCCGCGCAACTTCTCCCACATCGGCATCACGGTGACTGACCTCGACAAGGCAGTCGAGTTCTATACCAAGGTGATGGGCTGGTATCTCATCATGCCGGCGACCACCATCAGCGAGGATGACTCCGCCATCGGCGTGATGTGCAACGACGTGTTCGGCCCAGGTTGGGGTTCTTTCCGTATCGCTCATCTCTCCACCGGCGACAAGATCGGCATCGAGCTGTTCGAGTTCCCCAACAGCGAGCGCCGTGAGAACAACTTCGAATTCTGGAAGAGCGGGGTGTTTCACTTCAGCGTGCAGGATCCGGATGTCGAGGGGCTGGCGGCGCGCATCGTCGCAGCGGGCGGCAAGCAGCGGATGCCGGTGCGCGAGTACTACCCGGGCGAGAAACCCTACCGCATGGTCTACATGGAAGATCCCTTCGGCAATATCGTCGAGATCTACAGCCACAGCTATGAGCTGACCTACTCAGCCGGTGCATATCAGGGGTAAGTGACAGGCCGCCTTCGGGCGGCCTGCTGCTTTGTTGTTACAAGAGTCAGTAGCATGGAATAGCGATCTGGTTCACACGAATAGCGCGTTCTGTTGTTGATAGATGGGAAAATATACAGATTCACTAAAGTCTGTTCATATTGCGGCCGATAGCCTTTGATACATCAGGGTTTTCCCTGCCTGACACAACAACAAGGATTCGTCGTCATGACCCTCTCTCTGCGCGGCAAGCTGCTGGCCACCAGTCTTGGCGTAGTGCTGCTGATGGCATCACTGCTCGGCATCGTTGCCTTTCACACCCTAAAATCCCGCACCATGAGCGCCATCCAGAGCGAGGCGGTCAACTATGGCCACGCCTACTCGGTCGCCATCGGCGAATGGATGACGGATCGCAAGAACACCGTCCATGCGCTGGTCAATCTGATCAGCGATAACCCCCAAGCCGAGCTGGTGCCCCACCTGAAGCAGGCCTACACCTCCGGTGGGTTCGGCCTCACCTATTTTGGCTCCGCGCAGGGGGTAATGACCCGGCAGGATCCCTCCCTCAACACCGGCAACTATGACCCGCGCGAGCGCCCCTGGTATCAGGATGCGGTGAAGGCGGGGCAGCTGATCGTCACCGCCCCCTATGTCAGCGTCACCATGCAGAAGCTGGTAGTCACCCTCTCCGAGCCGGTACGCCATCAGGGGGAGCTGGTCGGTGCCGTGGGGGCCAACCTGGCGCTCGACAAGCTGATCGACGAAGTGCTGGCGATGAAGGTGCAGGGTGAGGGCTACGCCATGCTGCTCGACAGCAGCGGCCTCATCGTCGGCCATCCGCAGAAGGATCTGGCGCTCAAGCCCATCGCCGAGCTGGCGCCGGGACTCTCTGCCGCCACCTTCCAGCAGTGGGGCCGCGAAAACAGCGAGCTGCACGCCGCCACCCTCGACGGGCGGGATGCGCTGCTGGCGGTACAACCGGTACCGGGCACCGACTGGCTGCTGGCCATGGTGATGTATCGCGATGTGCTGGAGGCTCCGCTCAGCAGTCTGCTGTGGGAGCTGGTGGGGCTGACTCTGGTGCTGATGCTGGTATTCAGCGCTCTGCTCACCGCCACCTTCAAATACCTGTTCGCCGATCTCGGCCGGGTCGCGCACGCCCTGCACGACATCGCCCACGGCGAGGGGGATCTCACCGTTCACATCAACACTCACAGCAAGGATGAGGTGGGTCAGCTGGCCCAGAACTTCAACCAGTTTGTGGCGCGGCTGCACGGTATAGTCAGCCGGCTGCGGGATGTGACCGTCGAGCTGGCGGCCCAGTCCCGTGCCCAGGCGGCCGGGGCGCAGGCTCGCAGTCAGCGGGTGCGCCAGCAGCAGGATGAGATCGTGATGGTGGCGACCGCGGTGACCGAGATGGCTTCCGCTACCCAGGAGATCGCCGGTAACGCCGAGTTTGCCGCCACCACCGCCACCGATGCGGTCGCACTGGCGGTCGCCGGCCAATCCCAAGTTGGCCAGAGTCAGCGCAGCATTACCGGTCTGGCGGACGAAGTGGCCGATGCCAGCCAGATCATCAACGAGCTCGACAGCCATGCCCAGAAGATCAGCGGCATTCTGGCGACTATCAGCGGCATCGCCGAGCAGACCAACCTGCTGGCGCTCAATGCGGCCATCGAGGCGGCCCGGGCCGGTGAGCAGGGCCGTGGTTTTGCGGTGGTGGCAGACGAGGTGCGGGTGCTGTCACGCCGTACCCACGACTCCACCGACGAGATCCAGCAGATGATCGAAACCCTGCAACAGACCACTCGTCGCGCCGTGGGCGGCATGGAGACCAGCCGTCAGTTGGCGGGTACCAGCGTCGAGGATGCGGAAGCGGCCAACCAGAGCCTTGCCCGGATCAACGAGGCGATCGGCTCCATCAGCGACATGGCGACCCAGATCGCCGCAGCGGCTGAGGAGCAGACTTCGGTGACCGGCGAGATCAGCCGCAATACCGAGAATATCCGCCACGTCTCGCAAGAGCTGGCCGAGCAGGCGGGCAACGAGGCGGCGCAGGCGGCCGAGCTCAAGTCGCTGACCGAGCGGCTGGAGCAGGAGATCGGCCGCTTCCGGCTCTGACATCCCGCCACGCCAGCAACAGAAAGGGCAGCCCGCGGGCTGCCCTTTGTTATTTTACGGCTGGCTTAAGGGGTCTGCTTGACCCAAATCAGCTGGTCGGTGGCAAAGCCCAGCGACTTCGCCTTGGCGACCAGCGCATCCACTTTCGCCTTGGGCGGGTTGGGTGAGCGGGAGAGGATCCAGAGGTAGTCGTGGTTGTAGCTGGTCACCAGCGAGAGCAGATCGGAGGGGTCGAGGTCGATGACGTTGTAGCCGCCGTAGAAGGGGCCGAAGAAACTCACCTTGAGCCGCGCCTCGTCCGGGTTGCCGACGAAGTAGGCCTTGCCCTCGGCTTCGCGCCAGCTGCCATCGCTCTGCTTGCCGCGGTTGAGCACCTTGACGCCGCCATCGTCCCGCAGGCTGTAGGTGGCGCTCACCTGCTCCAGCCCCCGCTCGAAGCTGTGGTCGAGGCGGGCAATCTCATACCAGGTGCCAAGATAACGATCGAGCTGGAAGCCGGTAACGGGGCGAATGCCGTCGGCAATCCCGGTACAGGCCGTCAGCAGTAAAGCGGTGAACAGGCAAAGCAGTGAACGCATAAGTAATCCCTCTCTTGTTATCCCTCGATGATGCGCAGCTGGCCATCCCGGAAGCGGGAGGCCTGATCCGTCGGCGTGCTGCCGAAGAAGCGCTTGTACTCCCGACTGAACTGGGAGTTGCTCTCGTAACCGACTCTGGCCGCCGCGGTGCCCGCCTTGATACCGTCGTGCAGCATCATCATCCGCGCCTTGTGGAGGCGAAACGACTTGATGTACTGCAGCGGCGAGGTAGCGGTGACCGCCTTGAAGTGGTGGTGAAAGGCGGAGACGCTCATGTTCACCTCCCGCGCCAGCTCCTCCATGGTGAGGTTGTCGGCATAACGGGACTCTATCATACGCAGCACCCGGGCGATCTGGCCCACATGGTTGTGGCGATTGGCGAGCGCCTGCAGCGCCGGGCCGCCCCCCTCGGTGAGAGCGTGGAACAGCATTTCCCGCACCGTCTGCGGCCCCAGCACCCTGGCGTGCAGCGGGTTGTCCATCAGCTCGATCAGTCGCTCGGCAGCGCAGAACATGGTTTCCGACAGCGGGACCGAGTGGACGCCGCTCTTTTGTGGCGCGGGGGCGGGCAGGGCATCGCCAAGCTCCAGCAGCAGCTCTTGCAGGGTGACCAGATCGATCTCGATGGTAAAACCGATAAGCGGCTGCTCGGGGGAGGCGAAGCACTCGCACTCGCAGGGGAGCGGCAGGGTCATCAGCAGATAGTGGTTGGGGTCGTAGCGAAACACCTGATCCGCCAGATAACCCACCTTGTGTCCCTGCAGGATCACGATCATCCGCGGTTGGTAGAGCACCGGGGTGCGGCCATGGTGCTCGGTGGTATAGATGAGGTTGACCTGTTTCACCGGTGATGGGGTGATGCCGGGGGCGGTGACGTGGCGGGTCAATCTGGTTGCGAGGTCGCTGTAACGGTTTTGCATGGGTGCTCTTTGATTCGATAGTTCCGGTTTTCTCTGCTTTGTAGAAATAGGCAAGAATCAAGCAGGATGTTGTCTTGATGGTAGGGTGGTTCTGGAGAAAAATGCAACCACGATTTCGCGGCCTGGCCGCCCTGACTATCAGAAGAAGGCAATGTCGATGAACAACTTTACTCTCCATACCCCGACCAAAATCCTGTTCGGCCAAGGGCAGATCGCCCAGCTGCGCGAGCAGCTCCCGAGCGATGCCCGCGTCATGATCACCTATGGCGGCGGCAGCGTGGTACGCAGCGGCTTGCTGGAGCAGATCCGCAACGAGCTGGCTGGCATGACCCTGTTTGAATTTGGCGGCATCGAGCCGAACCCGGCCTACGAGACCCTGATGGGCGCCGTGGAGCTGGCCCGTGCCGAGCGGGTCGACTTCCTGCTCGCCGTTGGCGGTGGCTCCGTGCTCGATGGCACCAAGTTTATCGCCGCTGCTGCGCACTACGATCTGGCCAAGGATCCCTGGCACATTCTCGAGACCGTCGGCAGCGAAGTGCATTCCGCCATCCCGCTCGGTTCCGTGCTGACCCTGCCGGCGACCGGTTCCGAAATGAACATGGGCGCCGTCATCACCCGTCGCAGCAGTGGCGACAAGGTGCACTTCTTCTCGCCGTTCGTGATGCCGCGTTTTGCCGTGCTGGATCCGGTGCTCACCTACACCCTGCCCGAGCGTCAGGTGGCGAACGGGGTAGTGGATGCTTTCGTCCACATCGTGGAGCAGTACCTCACCTATCCGGTCAACGCCAAGGTGCAGGATCGCTTCGCTGAAGGCTTGCTGCTGACCCTGATCGAAGAGGGGCCCAAGGCGCTGGCCGAGCCGCACAACTACGAGGTGCGCGCCAACATCATGTGGAGCGCCACCATGGCGTTGAACGGCCTGATCGGCGCCGGTGTGCCGCAGGATTGGGCCACCCACATGCTGGGTCACGAGCTGACTGCCCTGCACGGCCTCGACCACGCCCAGACTCTGGCGGTGGTGCTGCCCGCCCTGCTGCAGGCCAAGCGCAAACAGAAACATGCCAAGCTGCTGCAATACGCAGAGCGGGTGTGGGGTCTGAACAGCGGCAGCGAAGCGGAGCGCATCGACGATGCCATCGCCGCGACCCGCGACTTCTTCGAGAGGATGGGGGTCAAGACCCGACTGCGTGACTACGGTCTGAAAGATCTGGGTATCGACACCCTGATCGGCAAACTGGGTGAGCACGGCATGACCCGTCTGGGCGAGCACAGCGACATCGATCTGGTGCAGAGCCAGCATATTTATGAAGCGGCCTGGTAAGGGCCGCCAATCGGTGCCAAACGGGCGAAACGATTGAATTGTCGGGGCCCTCTCCCGCCTTCTGGCGGCTGAGTGGCCCCGCTTTTGTTGGGAAAATGTTACTTTTCGGCGTTTCGCTGCGAGAAGTGAGACGAAAGCGGATTTCGTAAGAACAAAAAACGCTAAGATAGAGGGCCGGTAAAACATTTTTTTTGACTGGTTGGATCACTTTTTTCAGCCGTTTTTACTGGTATAAGCCTCTAATTTGGTTTGTTTTTTTTAATCGTAGCCAGGGATGGGCTGAATTCTGTACGAGTGCCGTCGGGACTGCGGTTGTAATAAAACTCCAAAATTTGATACTAATCACCTTCGCGCCTGAAAAGCGGGGGCCTGACCATGACAGGAGGTTGAGGTAAAGCCTACTGATTTTCATAACAAAGAGCCCTGGACCTGCACTTTGGTCATGTCTTGTTTCGTCAGAAGTGAGACACTGGGCAGCGATTGTTTATTAACCATCAGGGAATAGTCATGCAGATTGGAATACCGAGAGAGAGTCTCGCCGGTGAGACCCGGGTCGCAGCGACCCCGGCTACCGTCGAGCAGCTGAAAAAGCTCGGCTTCGAGGTCGCCATCGAGACCGGCGCAGGCCTGTCGGCCAGCTTCGATGATGCCGCCTTCGAGGCTGCCGGTGCCAGCGTGGTGCCGAATGTCTGGCAAGCCGACCTTATCTTCAAGGTCAATGCGCCGACCGATGCCGAGATCGCACAAATTAAAGATGGCGCCACTCTGGTGAGCTTCATCTGGCCTGCCCAGAACCCTGAGCTGGTCAAGAAGCTGTCCGAGCGCAACATCAATGTGATGGCGATGGATATGGTGCCGCGGATCTCCCGTGCCCAGTCCCTCGATGCCCTCTCCTCCATGGCCAACATCGGTGGCTATCGCGCCGTGGTTGAAGCTGCGCACCAGTTCGGTCGCTTCTTCACCGGTCAAATCACCGCAGCCGGTAAAGTGCCGCCTGCCAAGGTGCTGGTGATCGGTGCCGGTGTAGCCGGTCTGGCCGCCATCGGTACGGCCGGTTCCCTCGGTGCCATCGTGCGTGCGTTCGATACCCGTCTGGAAGTGGCCGAGCAGATCGAATCCATGGGTGGGGAATTCCTCAAGCTGGACTTCGGTGGCGAAGACGGTGCATCCAGCGATGGTTACGCCAAAGTCATGTCCGATGAGTTCATCAAGGCCGAGATGGAGCTGTTCGCCCAGCAGGCCAAAGAGGTGGACATCATCATCACCACCGCCCTGATCCCGGGCAAGCCGGCTCCCAAGCTGATCACCAAAGAGATGGTCGACAGCATGAAGCCGGGCTCCGTCATCGTGGACATGGCCGCTCAGGCTGGCGGTAACTGTGAATACACAGTGCCGGGTGAGCTGCATGTCACCGCCAACGGCGTCAAGGTGATTGGTTACACCGATCTGCCGGGTCGTCTGCCTGCCCAATCCTCCCAGCTCTACGGTACCAACCTGGTCAACCTGATGAAGCTGATGTGCAAGGAGAAGGACGGCAACGTTGCCATCGACTTCGAAGACGTGGTTCAGCGCAACATGACGGTGATCCAGGCCGGTGAAGTGACCTTCCCGCCGCCCGCCATCTCTGTCTCTGCTGCCCCGCAGAAACCGGCCGCCGCCAAACCGGCCGCCAAGAAGGAAGAGGCCAAGCCTTCCAACAAGAAGTTCGTGTTCGGTGCCCTCGGCATCGCCGCCTTCGGCTGGATCGCCTCCGTTGCCCCGGCAGCCTTCCTCTCCCACTTTACCGTATTCATCCTGGCCTGTGTGGTCGGTTACTACGTGGTGTGGAACGTCTCTCACGCCCTGCACACGCCGCTGATGTCGGTCACCAATGCCATCTCCGGCATTATCGTGGTCGGTGCCCTGCTGCAGATCGGGCAAGGGTCGACCCTGGTCACCGCGCTGGCGTTCGTCGCCGTGCTGATTGCCAGTATCAACATCTTCGGCGGCTTCACCGTCACTCAGCGCATGCTGAAGATGTTCCGTAAGGATTAAGGGGGTTTAACGTGTCTCAAGGACTGGTAACAGCATCCTATATCGTTGCCGCCGTGCTCTTCATCCTCAGTCTCGCGGGACTGTCGAAGCAAGAAACGGCCAAGCATGGCAACCTGTTCGGTATCGCGGGTATGGCTATCGCCCTGCTCGCCACCGTATTCAACCCGGAGACCAGTGGTGTTCACTGGATCATCCTGGCCATGGTGATCGGCGGTGCCATCGGCGTGCGTCTGGCACTCAAGGTCGAAATGACCGAGATGCCCGAGCTGGTGGCCGTGCTGCATAGCTTCGTGGGTATGGCGGCAGTGCTGGTGGGCTTCAACAGCTTCATCGATCTGCACCCCTCTGCACCTGCTGAGGTCGTCGTCTCCGTCGGTTCCAACCTGGATGCCACCCTGGCAGCCGCCCGTGCGGCGTTCGAGCAGGCCAACAGCGTTGCCCAGGTCGAGCACCTGACCGGCGCCATGCTGAACATCCATCTGGTCGAGATCTTCCTAGGCGTCTTCATCGGTGCCGTAACCTTTACCGGTTCCGTGGTTGCCTTCGGCAAACTGCGCGGTCTGATCTCCTCCAAGCCACTGATGCTGCCGCACCGCCACAAGCTGAACCTGCTGGCCGTGGTCGCTTCTCTGGCGCTGATGGTCTACTTCGTCAACGCGGGCGGCTCTACCTTCGCCCTGCTGGTGATGACCTTGATCGCCTTCGCCTTCGGTTGGCATCTGGTTGCCTCCATCGGTGGCGCAGACATGCCGGTGGTGGTCTCCATGCTGAACTCCTACTCCGGTTGGGCGGCGGCGGCGGCGGGCTTCATGCTCTCCAACGACCTGCTGATCGTCACCGGCGCTCTGGTGGGTTCCTCCGGTGCCATCCTCTCTTACATCATGTGTAAGGCGATGAACCGCTCCTTCATCTCCGTGATCGCCGGTGGCTTCGGCTCCGATGGCGTGGCCTCCACGGCTGATCAGGAGATGGGCGAATACCGCGAAACCAGCGCCGAGGAAGTGGCTGACCTGCTGAAGAACTCCAGCTCCGTCATCATCACCCCGGGCTACGGTATGGCGGTGGCGCAGGCCCAGTATCCGGTGGCTGAAATCACCCAGAAGCTGCGTGATCGTGGCGTCAAGGTGCGTTTCGGTATCCACCCGGTTGCCGGTCGTCTGCCTGGCCACATGAACGTGCTGCTGGCGGAAGCGAAAGTCCCGTATGACATCGTGCTGGAAATGGACGAGATCAACGACGACTTCGCCGATACCGATACCGTGCTGGTGATCGGTGCCAACGACACCGTCAACCCGGCCGCGATGGAAGATCCGGGCAGCCCGATCGCCGGTATGCCGGTGCTGGAAGTGTGGAAAGCGCAGAACGTCATCGGCTTCAAGCGCTCCATGAACACTGGCTACGCCGGTGTCCAGAACCCGCTGTTCTTCAAGGAAAATACCCAGATGCTGTTTGGCGATGCCAAGGCCAGCGTCGAGGCAATCCTGAAAGCACTGTAAGTGCCACTCAGAGAGTGGATATCAAGGAGGCTTCGGCCTCCTTTTTTATTGCTCATCCCTTGTATATCCTCAATCCATACGGACCATGAGGGATCTCCATGATGTGGTGTCAGGGTTGGCGAAGGATCGGGTTGTACGGCTGGCTGCTGGCCTCCCTGTTTGGTGCTGGTTCGGCCGTGGCGACGAGCGAGCAGCCGACCCTGACGCTGCTGACCGAACTGTGGCCCCCTTATGTGATGCGTGGTGACAATGGCGAGCTGGCCGGCGCCGATCTCGATCTGGCCTGTACCGTGTTGCGCCAGATGGGTTATCGCACTGAAATCAGGGTGCTGCCCTGGAAGCGGGTTCTGCAGCAAGCCCGTCTCAAGCAGGGGGATGCGGTGCTCGATGTCTTCTTTGAACCTTCCCGCCAGCATTGGCTCCACTATCCCGAAGAGCCGCTCTCTTACAGCGGCGAAGTGCTCTTCTATCCATCGGACCGTCCGGTGGATTTCAAACAGCTCTCCGACCTCAAGGGTCTGCGGATAGGTATTCAGGAAGATTATGCCTACAGCCCCGATTTTCTGACCGATCCCGGGGTGATCCGGATGCCGATGACGGGGGAGGGGAATGCCATCAAACAGCTGCATCTGATGATGGCCGGTCGGCTGGACGGGGTGGTGCTCAACGAGCGGGTCGGTCGTTATCTGCTGCATACCCAGGGGTTGCAGGATCAGGTGAGCCACGGCTCGCGCCTGCTGACCGACGACAACCGCAACTTCCTCGCGTTTACCCACAAGCCCGGCCACGACCAGCTGGCTATCCGCTTCTCCTCTGCCCTCAAGGCGTTCAAACAGACTCCCGCCTACAAGCAGCTGCTGGCCCGCTATCACCTCTGAGTTGCCACCCTGCTGTGCGCCGCTTCACAATTTGTCGCACTTTGTTAAAAGGTGGGCATAATGGCGAGCAAAAAGGGGATGCCGCTCAACATTAGTTGATCTTGTTGATAGTAGAATCAACTGCGGTTTACTCAGAGTTACTCATATATGTCCACAGCAGCCACCACTGACCAGATCAATTCGTTAACGGATGAAGAACGTCATCTGATCGCCAGTTTCGAGCCCGCGGTCGAGGCGCTGGCCGCGCTGTTTGGCGCAGGGTGCGAGGTGGTGTTGCATGCGTTCGATACGCTGGATGCGTCGGTCATCAAGATTGCCAACGGCCATGTCACCGGTCGTCGGGAGGGGGCGCCGGTCACCGACTTTGCCCTCAACCGCTTGCAGGGGGAGGCGGGCAGCCAGTGGAGCAGCTACTTCAGCCGTACCCGCGACGGGACGCTGATGAAGTCCTCCTCCATCACCATCAGCAACCGGCAGGGCAAGCCCATCGGCATGCTCTGCGTGAACTTCAGTCTGGATACCTCCCTTGGCTGCCTGCTCGATACTTTTGCGCTGCCTGCGGCACCGGCGCCGCTCAACAACGAGACCTTTGCCTGCTCGGTGGACGATCTGGTGACTCAGGTGATTGAGAAGGTGGATCGGGACGATTCGCTCTCCTGCACGGTGCGCAACAAGGAGATAGTGACCCGGCTCTTCGACATGGGGATCTTCGAGATCAAGGAGGCGGCCCAGCTGGTTGCCCGGATGCTCGGCATCTCCCGTCATACTGTTTATCTGCATATCCGCAACCACAAGGCGGATCTGAACAAGCAATAACTGCCTGCGGGCACCCTGAACATGAGAAACACTGCGATGAAAGCACAATGGACCGACTTTATTACCCTGCTCAAGCGTGAAGTGGTGCCGGCCCTGGGCTGTACCGAGCCGATGTCGGTGGCGCTGGCGGCGGCCAACTGCCGCAAGCTGCTGGGGGAGACTCCGACCCGCATCAGCGTTTGGGTCAGTGGCAATCTGTTCAAGAACGGCATGGGGGTCGGGGTGCCGGGCACCGGCATGATCGGTCTGCCGGTCGCCGCTGCGGTCGGTATAACAGGGGGCAATCCCGATGCCGGGCTGGAGGTGCTCAAGACCCTCACACCAGAACAGGTGGAAGCGGCCAAGGTGTTGCTGCCGGTGATCAAGGTGGATGTTAAGGATGTGCCGGACGTGCTCTACGCCGAGGTGCTGGCCGAAGTGGAGGGCCATAACGCCCGGGTGGTGATCTGTACCGACCACACCCGCATCATCCTGATGGAGAAGGATGGCGAGGTGCTGATGGAGCAGAACAGCGCCCCCGGCGTGCAGATCCAGCCAGCCAAATCCGCCAAACCGGCCATGACCCTGCGGGAGATCGTCGATTTTGCATTGGAAGTGCCGCTGGCGGAGATCGACTTTATCCGCGAGGCCGCCACCATGAATCAGGCGCTGGCGGACGAAGGGTTGCAGGGTTACGGCCTGAAGATCGGCAAGATCCTCACCGAGCAGGTGGAGCGCAAGCTGCTCTCCGATGACCTGATGACTCTGGCGATGCGCCTCTCCTCCGCTGCCTCCGATGCGCGGATGGATGGCGCCATGCTGCCCGCCATGTCCAACTCCGGTTCCGGCAATCAGGGCATTGCCGCCACCATGCCTGTGGTCGCGGCTGCCCGCTTCCTCAAGGCGAGCGACGAGCAGCTGACCCGGGCACTGGTGATGAGCCATCTGGTGGCCATCTACATCAAGACCTATCAGAACAAGCTGTCGGCCCTCTGCGCCGCCAGTACCGCCGCCATGGGGGCCGGTGCCGCCATCACCTGGCTGCTGGGCGGCCAGTATCAGCAGATCAGCCACTGCATCAACAACATGATTGGCGATGTCTCCGGCATCATCTGCGACGGCGCGGGCAGCGCCTGCTCCATGAAGGTCTCCACTTCCACCTCGGCGGCGGTTAAGTCTTCGCTGATGGCCATCAACAACCTGCATGTCCCCCAGAGCGAGGGGATCGTCTCCGACGATGTGGACCAGACCATCGCCAATCTGGGCCGCCTCTCCAAAGAGGGGATGCTGGATACCGACATCGAAATCATCAACATCATGCGAGCGAAACAGCAGAAGCAGTGAATCTGTGACAAGGGGGCGATAGACCCCCTTGTTCTTGTCACGACGGCGCAGACCGTCTGACACGGTTGCCAGGGCAAGCATGGCGCTTGCTCTTGTTTCTCGGGCCCAAGCCCGCTTTTTGGGGAGTCATACCATGACATTTAGCGTTATCGGCAATCTGGCCATCGCCGCCATCTTGCTGTTCTTTCTCTACCGGTTACAGGAAAAACATGTGAGCTTCACCCGCCGGGTATTTGCCGGTCTGGGGCTCGGTATTCTGTTCGGCGCCGCGTTGCAACTGCTTTACGGTGCAGGTTCGCCCGTCATTGTTCAGACCATCGACTATCTGGATATCGTGGGTAGCGGCTATGTGAAGCTGCTGCAAATGATCATCATCCCGCTGATCATGGTCTCCATCATCAGCGCTATCTTGAAGCTCAATGGCGGCACCGCGCTGGGCAAGATCAGTGCCATGACCATAGGCGTGCTGATCTTCACCACCGCCATCGCCGCCGGGGCGGGCATCCTGATGTCCAACCTGTTTGGCCTGACCGCTGAAGGGCTCACCTCCGGTGCCGCCGAGAGCGCTCGTGGCGCCGCGCTGCAGACCACCCTCGGCAGCGTCGAGAGCATGTCGTTTGCCAAGATGATGCTGGAGTTCATTCCCGCCAACCCCTTCCTCGACATGACCGGGGCGCGCAAGACCTCCACCATCGCCGTGGTGATCTTCTCCATCTTCATCGGCCTCTCTGCCACCGGCATCGCCCGCAAGAAGCCGGAGATCTTCGCCAGCTTCAGCCACTTCGTGGCCGTGGCTCATGCCATCGTAATGCGAATGGTGACTCTGGTGCTGCGCCTGACCCCGTTCGGCGTACTGGCGCTGATGACCAAGGTGGTCTCCGGCTCCAACTATGCGGATATTCTTAACCTGCTCAGCTTTGTGATGGCCTCTTACGGCGCCATCGCCATCATGTTTGTCGTGCACCTGCTGCTGGTGAGCATGGTCGGCATCAACCCGCTGCGCTTCCTCAAGAAGATCACTCCGGTGCTGGCGTTTGCCTTCACCTCGCGCACCAGTGCGGGCTCCATCCCGATGAACGTGCAGACCCAGACCAAGTCGCTGGGGATTCCTGAGGGGATCGCCAACTTCGCCGCCTCCTTCGGTTCCACCATCGGTCAGAACGGCTGTGCCGGTATCTATCCTGCCATGCTGGCCGTGATGATTGCCCCGACCGTCGGGGTCAACCCGATGGATCCCGGCTTTATCATGACCCTGATCGCCATCATCACCGTCAGCTCCTTCGGGGTGGCCGGGATTGGCGGTGGCGCCACCTTTGCTGCGCTGATCGTGCTCTCCGCGCTGGACTTCCCGGTGGCGCTGGCCGGTCTGCTCATTTCCATCGAGCCGCTGATCGATATGGGCCGTACCGCGCTGAACGTCTCAGGCTCCATCACCGCGGGCACGGTCACCAGCCGCCTGATGGGCGAGACCGACATGCATGTGTTCAACAGCGATCACGAAGTGAGTCTGGACGGCGAAGAGTCCACCGTCTGATTTGCTGTCGGTTGATCTGCCCGTGGAAAGGGGCGACTCTTTCCCGTCATAGACCGCAGGGAGGGCATGCCCTCCCTGCGCCATTGAGAGGAAAAACAATGAGAATTCTGATCATCGGTGGCGAAGCCGCCGGTATGAGTGCGGCCGCCAAGGCGCGCCGACTGGCCAAAGAGGCCGAGATCGTGGTGTATGAGGCATCCGAGGTGATCTCTTTCGGTGCCTGCGGCCTGCCTTACTTCGTCGGTGACGAGTTTCAGGAGCCCGGTTACATGGCCGAGTTCACCCCCGAGCAGTTCGCCGCCAAGGGGATCGAGGTCAAGATTGGCCATCGGGTGCTGAGCGTCGATGCGGCTGCCCAGACTCTGGTGGTGGAGCACAACGGCGACACCTTCACCGATCGCTACGATCGCCTGATGATTGCCACCGGTGCCCGCGAAGTGATGCCCCCCATCCCCGGTCTGCAGCAGCAAGGGGTATTCGGTCTGCGCCGGATGGCCGACGGGCTGGCGCTGAAGGCGGCGGTGCAAGACAAGAACAATCGCCGCGCCGTGGTGATTGGCTCCGGCTTTATCGGGCTGGAGGTGGTCGAGGCGCTGGTCCATCAGGGCAAAGAGGTGCGTCTCATCGAGCTGGCGGAGCGGGTCATCCCCGATGCGTTTGATGGCGAGATCACCCAGCATATCGAAACCGAACTGCGCGAGCAGGGGGTCTCTCTCCATCTGGGTGAGCGAGTTGAAGCACTGCTGGGGGATGGTCGGGTGACCGGCGTGCGCACCAGCCAGGGCGAGTACGAGGCCGATATCGTGGTGGTCTGCACCGGGGTCAAGCCCAACACCGAGTTTCTGGCTAATACCGGCATCGAACGACTCGGCAATGGTGCCATCAAGGTGGACCGTCAGGGGCGCAGCTCGCTCGCCAACGTCTGGTCGGCCGGTGACTGTGCCAGCGTCTGGCACAGCGTGAAGCAGCAGCAGGTCTATGTGCCGCTCGCCACCATCGCCAACAAGCTGGGGCGCATGGTGGGTGAGAACCTGGCGGGGGCCGAGCAGGAGTTCCCAGGCACTTTGGGCTCTGCCGCGCTCAAGGTGCTGGGGCTGGAGGCGGGCCGAACCGGTCTTTCCGAGCAGGAAGCCAAGGCGATGGGCATCGACTATCGCACCGTGGTGATCAAGGACAAGTGCCACACCAACTACTGCCCGGGTCAGTCCGACATTCACGTCAAGCTGGTCTACGAGGCGGGCAGCAAGCGGCTGCTGGGGGGCCAGATCCTCGGTCGCAAGGGGGCGGTCCACCGCATCGACGCGCTGGCGGTGGCCATCACCATGGGAGTGACCACCGAGCAGCTCGGCATGCTGGACTTTGCCTACGCGCCGCCCTTCTCCCGCACCTGGGATGCCCTGAACGTGGCGGGTAATGTCGCGAAGTAAGCGTTGCAATGACGGCGCCGTTACGCAGATTCTGCTCTGCAGAGCCTCTGCGGGTAAAATCAGCGGCTAAATTGCAGCGATAAAAAAACCGATGCCTTGGCATCGGTTTTTTGTTACCGGTTAATCCGTATCACTCAGCCACGGCCGAGGCGGTTCTCCGGGTAGTTCTTGGCCAGCACTTCGCGGGCATGCTTGGCCAGCTGCGGCATCTTCAGGGCGTCGTAAGACTCGACCATGATCTCCAGTGCCTTCTCGGTTTCGGCTGTGTCGGGGTAGGTTTCGACAATCAGCTTGGCCCGGTTGGCGGCCGCGACCAGTGCATCACGCTTCACATAATACTCGGCCACGCTCAGGTCATATCGGGCCAGACGATTCTTCAGGCCAATCATGCGCGCACGGGCATCGGCGGCATAGACGCTGTTGGGGTAGTTCTGCAACAGGGTCTTGAAATCCTGGAATGCCTGACGGGCATAAGCAGGGTCTTTGTCGTCACGACCGATACCGAACAGGCTCTGGAAGAAGTTGTAATCCGCCGCCATGTTGGTCAGGCCGCGCATATAGAAGACGTAATCGATATTTTTATGCGCCGGATTGAGGCGGATAAAACGGTCGATATTGGCGATCGCCTGAGCGGTATCATCCTGCTTGTAGTAGGCATAGATGAGGTCAAGCTGCACCTGGTTGGAGTAGGCACCGAACGGGTAGCGAGAGTCCAAAGCCTCCAGCAATTCAGTGGCTTGCACGTAATTGCCAACATCCAGTTTGAGGCGTGCTTTCTGGTACAGGGTCTCCGGCGGTTCGTCGGGTACCTTGGGTTTGGTGCTGGAACAGCCTGTGATCAAGGTAGCGACCAAGGCGAGCGACATCAGCAGGTGAGACTTCTTTCCCATCAACAACATCCGGTCCATTTCCACGAAATTGGCAAAGTATCCGTTATGCTTGGCTAAAAGAAAAGCTAGAATACCCGGATTATTTCGAATTGATACCCCCCGCTCAAGAGACCATACATGAGCCAGCATATTGAACTGACAGGCGAATTCCAGGATCACCAATTCGGGCAGCGACTCGACCAGGCCCTGGCCGAATTGTTTCCCGACTACTCCCGAACCCGCATCAAGGAGTGGATTTTACAGGACAAAGTGACCCTGGATGGTCAGGTTGCCAACACCCCGCGCGAGAAGGTGATTGCTGGGCAACAGGTGCATGTGGATGTAGAGCTGGAAGATGACACCCGCTTCGATGCACAGGATATCGAGCTCAACATCGTTTACGAAGACGAACACATTCTGGTTATCGACAAGCCGGCCGGTCTGGTTGTCCACCCGGGCGCCGGTACGCCGGATGGCACCATTCTCAACGCCCTGCTGCACCGCTACCCCGGCATTGCCGAGGTGCCCCGTGCCGGTATCGTGCACCGTCTGGATAAAGACACTACAGGTCTGATGGTGGTTGCCAAGACAGTTCCGGCCCAGACCCATCTGGTGGAAGCGTTGCAGGCGCGCCAGATCACCCGTGAGTACGAAGCGATCGCCATCGGTCATATGACCGCAGGTGGCACCGTCGATGCGCCCATCGGCCGTCACCCGACCCAGCGTACCCATATGGCCGTGGTGCCCAATGGTCGTCCTTCCGTGACCCACTACCGGGTTCACGAGAAGTTCCGTGGCCACACCCGTCTGCGTCTGCGTCTGGAGACCGGCCGTACCCACCAGATCCGTGTCCACATGGCGCACATCAAACACCCGCTGGTGGGTGATCCCGCTTATGGTGGTCGTCTGCGCCCGCTGCGCAACGCGACCCCCGAGCTGACCCAGGCACTGCGCAACTTCAACCGTCAGGCGCTGCATGCCACCATGCTGCAACTGGCTCACCCCATCACGGGGGAAGTGATGCAGTGGCACTCAGCTACACCGCAAGATATGGTGGAGCTGATGGAAGTGCTGCGCGCGGATACTCTCGCCAATCCGGATGATCTGGTCTGGAACTGATGTGATAGGGCCTGCTGCGTCGGTTTCTGGCGTCATCCGGCCCGAATAGATGCCAAACGGGGTTCCCTTGCAGGAGCCTCGTTTTTATATCGGTGAAATTGAAGGAGTCACAGATGAAATGGATCGAACCTGACTGGCCTGCTCCGGCCAATGTCAGAGCCCTGTCAACTACTCGGGATGGCGGGGTAAGCGAGGGGTTTTTCGCCGGGCTGAATCTGGGCGCCCATGTGGGTGACGAACCGGCGCGAGTCGAGTCTAACCGCGCCCGCTTGCAGCAGGCGGCCGCCATCCCGGGGCCCCTCAACTGGCTCAATCAGGTGCACGGCACCGTGGTTCATCCGGTCAGCAGCCATTATCAGCAAGCACCGGATGCCGATGCCGCCTGCGCCCATGAGGCGGATCAGGCCTGTATCGTGATGACTGCCGACTGTCTGCCGGTGCTGTTCTGCGATCGGGCGGGTACCGTAGTGGCTGCCGCTCACGCGGGCTGGCGTGGCCTGAAAGAGGGCGTATTGGAGACAAGCATCGCCGCCATGGGCTGTGAGCCGGGCGAGATCCTTGCCTGGCTGGGCCCGGCCATCGGCCCCACTGCATTTGAAGTGGGTGGCGAGGTGCGCGAGGCCTTTATGGCGGAGCAGGCTGAAGCGGTCGCGGCGTTCGTCCCTTCGTCCAACGACGGCAAATGGTTGGCGGATATCTACCAGCTGGCGCGGTTGCGCCTTGCCCGTGCCGGCGTCACCGCCGTCTATGGTGGCGAATACTGCACCTTCAGCGATAGCGAGCAGTTCTACTCTTATCGTCGCGACGGCCAGACCGGCCGGATGGCCTCCCTCATCTGGTTGGCCCTCTAAGCAATCGCCCGTCTCTCTCAAGAGCAGAGCCATATGAGAGAGGCGGGGATCATGTTCTTGTCCCGTCTTGCAGAAAAAATAACCAGTCCATGCCCTTGAAATAGCCCGTACGGGCCTCATCTTTCATCTCAGAAAGTTATGTTGTTTGCCGCGCAAGCGGCGTCTGCCTGTTTGAAGGGGGAGTGCAATGCGCCTCGATCGCCTTACCAGCAAATTCCAGATTGCTATTTCCGATGCCCAGTCTCTTGCGCTGGGTCGTGACCACCAATTCATCGAACCCGTTCATCTGATGACCGCACTGGTCAATCAGGATGGCGGCTCTATCCGTCCGTTGCTCACCCTGACCGGGATGGATATCAACGCCCTGCGCTCCCGCCTTGGCGAGGAGCTGGATCGCCTGCCGCGCGTGAGCGGTGTGGAAGGGGACGTGCAGCTCTCCAACGGCCTCGGCCGCCTGCTCAACGTCTGCGACAAACTGGCCCAGCAGCGCAAGGATCAGTTCATCTCCTCCGAACTGTTCGTGCTGGCTGCCCTCGACGACAAGGGAACGCTGGGTGAGCTGCTGCGCGCCCAGGGGCTGACCAAGGAGAAACTCGAAGCGGCCATCGACAAGGTGCGTGGCGGCAAGAAGGTGGAGGATGCCAACGCCGAGGAGAACCGTCAGGCGCTGGAGAAGTACACCATCGATCTGACCGAGCGGGCCGAAATCGGCAAGCTCGACCCGGTGATCGGCCGTGATGACGAGATCCGCCGTACCATTCAGGTGCTGCAACGCCGCACCAAGAACAACCCCGTGCTGATCGGTGCTCCCGGTGTCGGTAAAACCGCCATCGTGGAGGGGCTGGCCCAGCGCATCATCAACGGCGAAGTGCCGGAAGGGCTCAAGAACAAGCGGGTGCTGTCGCTGGACATGGGGGCGCTGGTGGCCGGTGCCAAGTATCGCGGCGAGTTTGAAGAGCGGCTCAAGGCCGTACTGACCGATCTCGCCAAGGAGGAGGGCAACGTCATCCTCTTTATCGACGAGCTGCACACCATGGTCGGCGCCGGTAAGGGCGAAGGGGCCATGGACGCGGGCAACATGCTGAAACCTGCGCTGGCCCGCGGCGACCTGCACTGCGTCGGCGCCACCACCCTGGATGAGTACCGTCAGTACATCGAAAAAGATGCCGCGCTGGAGCGTCGCTTCCAGAAGGTGCTGGTGGAAGAGCCGAGCGTGGAGGACACCATCGCCATCCTGCGTGGCCTGAAAGAGCGTTACGAGCTGCACCACCATGTGCAGATCACCGACCCTGCCATCGTGGCGGCGGCCCAGCTGTCCCACCGGTACATTGCGGATCGCCAGTTGCCTGACAAAGCTATCGATCTCATCGACGAGGCGGCGGCCAGCATCCGGTTGCAGATCGACTCCAAGCCGGAGGCGCTCGATCGCCTCGAGCGGCGCATCATCCAGCTCAAGCTGGAGCAGCAGGCGCTGATGAAGGAGGACGACGACGCCAGCCGCAAGCGTCTGGAGCTGATCAATCAGGAGATTGGCGAAAAAGATCGGGAATACAACGAGCTGGACGAGGTGTGGAAGGCCGAGAAGGCTGCCCTTGCCGGTACCCAGCATATCAAGGCTGCGCTGGAGCAGGCCCGTCAGGATCTCGATGTGGCGCGCCGCGCAGGCGACCTGGGCCGGATGTCCGAACTGCAATATGGCCGCATTCCGGAGCTGGAGAAACAGCTGGATCTCGCCACTCAGGCCGAGATGCAGGAGACCAGTCTGCTGCGCAACCGGGTCACCGATGTGGAGATCGCAGACGTCTTGGCCCGCTGGACCGGTATTCCGGTCGCCCGCATGCTGGAAGGGGAGCGCGACAAGCTGCTGCGGATGGAAGATCAGCTGCACAGCCGAGTGATTGGACAGGAAGAGGCGGTCGATGCGGTTTCCAACGCCATTCGTCGCTCTCGTGCTGGTCTCTCCGATCCGAATCGCCCCATCGGCTCCTTCCTGTTCCTGGGGCCCACCGGGGTGGGCAAGACCGAGCTGTGCAAGGCGTTGGCCGAGTTCCTGTTCGATACCCAGGATGCCATGGTGCGGATCGACATGTCCGAGTTCATGGAGAAACACAGCGTGGCCCGTCTGGTGGGGGCGCCTCCCGGATACGTGGGTTACGAAGAGGGCGGTTATCTGACCGAGGCGGTACGCCGTCGTCCCTACTCGGTGATTCTGCTGGACGAGGTGGAGAAGGCGCATCCCGATGTCTTCAACATCCTGTTGCAGGTGCTGGACGATGGCCGCCTGACCGATGGTCAGGGTCGCACCGTCGATTTCCGCAACTCGGTGGTGATCATGACCTCCAACCTCGGGTCGGATCTGATTCAGGAGCACCACTCCGAGAAGGATTACGACGAGATGAAGGCCATGCTGATGGATGTGCTGATCCGCAGTTTCCGACCGGAGTTTATCAACCGGATCGACGAGACGGTGGTGTTCCATCCGCTTGGCGAGGAACACATCAAGTCCATCGCCCGCATCCAGCTCAAGAGCCTGATGGGGCGACTGGAGGCTCAGGGCTACGAGGTGGAGGTGAGCGAAGCGCTGCTCGAGAAGCTGGTGCATGCCGGGTTCGACCCCGTCTACGGGGCGCGGCCTCTCAAACGGGCGATCCAGCAGAAGGTGGAGAACCCGCTGGCGCAGGCGCTGCTCTCCGGCCGCATCGTGCCGGGCAAAAAACTGGTGCTGGGGGCCGACAGCAACGGCCTGACAATGACCCAGTAACCGATTCTGTATCGATGTTTGCAACGCCAGCCCTCGGGCTGGCGTTGTCATATCTGGTGGCGGGGATTCGGGCGCAAAAAAAACGGCAATCCGAAGATTGCCGGGAGGAATGTAGTGACGCGACCTGGCGTGGGTTGAGCGGGTCGCAGGGGCAAGCCCCCGATTTCGAAACAAAACCGCTAACGGCCTTGCGTCTTACAGCCTGCCGGGGATGCGCTCGCTCAACCCCGACGGCCACCTGCCTGTTGCCATGCCGGCTGAGATGGCGCCGGCATGGCCTTCATTCGTTACAGCATGCCTTGCACGGCGGCTTTCATCTCGGCTGGCCACACACCAACCTGCACCTGACCGATATGCTCTTTTTGCAGCAGCAGCATGGCCAGACGGGATTGGCCGATGCCGCCGCCGATGGTCTGCGGCATCCGTGCGGCCAGCAGGTCCTGATGCCAGTCGTACTGCAGGCGATCCTCGTCGCCGGTGATGGCCAGCTGGCGGCGCAGCGCCTCGGCATCGACCCGGATCCCCATGGAGGAGATCTCGAAGCTGTCTTGCAGCACCGGGTTCCACACCAGAATGTCGCCGTTCAGACCTGCCAGACCCAGCTCGCTGTGGCTGCTCCAGTCGTCATAGTCCGGGGCGCGTACATCGTGGCGCTCACCGTGGGAGAGGGCACCGCCGATGCCAATCAGGAACACGGCCCCCAGCTCTTTGGCGATGGCACGCTCGCGCCCCTTGGCATCAAGATCCGGGTAACGGGCCAGCAGCTCTTCGCTGTGCAGGAACTGGATCTCGGCTGGCAGGAAGGGGGTCAGCTCATGTTCGGCGCAGACGGCGCGCTCGGTGGCCTTGATGGCGGCCCAGATGCCGCGCACGGTTTCCTGCAGATAGGCCAGATCGCGGCGCTCGCTCGGCATCACCTTCTCCCAGTCCCACTGATCCACGTAGACCGAGTGGATGGGGGTGAGCTTGTCTTCATCCGGACGCAGCGCCTTCATGTGGGTGTAGATCCCTTCGCCCGGGCCGAAGCCGAAGCGACCCAGGGTCTGGCGCTTCCACTTGGCCAGTGAATGGACCACTTCGTAGCTGTGCTCCGGCAGGGTCTTTACTTTGACCTGCACTGCATTCTCATGGCCAGAGAGGTTGTCCTGAGTGCCATCACCGACCCGGCTCAGAATGGGGGCTTGCACCTCCATCAGACCCAGTTGCTGGGCGAGTTGGCGGGAGAACATCTCTTTGACGAAGCTGATCTGCTGTTGGCTGCGAATGTAGTGCTGTTTCATGCTGAATTCCTGTTTCAAACCCCGTTGGATGTGGTGATTCTTCAACGGATTGCCAACTAAATTCAATATTCGATAATAAAAATAGGCTTTATGTATTTTTTTCTTCAAAATAAGCCGTTATTTAATGAGGTATCGTCAACGGGAGTGCAAAAAAATGCCGGAAAATTACCGGATCGATAATCTCGATCAGGCCATCCTCACTGCTCTGATGGAAAATGCGCGGATCCCTTACGCCGAACTTGCGAAACAACTGGCGGTCAGCCCGGGCACCATCCATGTGCGGGTGGAGAAGATGAAACAGGCGGGGATCATCGAGGGGACACGGGTGCAGGTTAACCCCAAGAAGCTGGGTTACGACGTCTGCTGCTTTATCGGGATCAATCTGAAGAGTGCCAAGGATTACCCCTCGGCACTGGCCAAGCTGCAGGCGCTGGACGAGGTGGTGGAGGCCTACTACACCACGGGCCACTACAGCATCTTCATGAAGGTGATGACCCGCTCCATCGACGAGCTGCAGATAGTGCTGATCAACAAGATCCAGACCATCGACGAGATCCAGTCCACTGAAACCCTGATTTCGCTGCAGAATCCGATCCTGCGGGACGTGAAGCCTTGAGGTGGGTTGTATAAGGGGTAGGGTGTAGAGATCCATCTCCCGTGCGAAACCCTGACCCCTTGATCAGGGGTCGATATAGGGGATGGCGTACTTGTCGTAGAGGGCCTTGAGGCTGCCGTTGCGCTTCATGCGCAGCAGTTCGGCATCGTAGGCCGCCATCAGGGCTGGGGTCTGTGCATCCGCTCGTGCGCGGGCCCAGGTGTTGAAGTAGGGGCTGCTCTTGAGCGGTTTGGGCAGGTAATCGACCTTTCCCGTCAGCCCCTCTTCCTTGATCTGGGTGAAGGCGGTGACCAGCGGCATCGGCACGGTATCGATCCGTCCGGCCAGCAGTTTGCGCAGTTGCAGCTGGTTCATGGTGATCTCCTGAAACTGATAGGCCGGGTCGGTCATCGCCACCGCCAGTTCAGGGGTGTAGGAGAAATCCTTGGTCACGCCGATGCGCCAGGGTTTGAGATCGGCCAGCGTTTCGTAGCGGATCTTCATCAGGTCCGCCTTGCGCACGAAGAAGTGCCAGCTGTGGCGAAGATGGGCCTGTTGAGGATAGATGAGATAACTCTCCCGCTCTGCCTTGTAGGAGTGGGTCATCACCAGATCGCAGGCACCGGTTTCGGCATTGCGGGTGAGGCGGGCGCCGGAGTCGGCCAGCTCGATCCGAAAGGGCGTCTCCAGCTTGTCGAAGATGGCGGTGACTATGTCGATATCGAGCCCGCGAGGTTTCTGATCGGCATCGAGAAACTTGAGCGGGGGCTCCATGGTGCCGCAGATCACCAGCTCTTTGGCGGGCAATCCGAGTGGAAACAGCAACCAAAACAGGGGGATCACACGCAAACTACGTCTCCTGAGCCCGTTTGAAGATATTCCAAGACCTGATTCCAGTATATTGGATGGCACCTGATCCGTTAGAAGCGACTGTTTATGGCAAATCCTGAAATCGAGAGCCCGCTGGACGGGATCGACAAGTTGACCGTCTCGCTCTACCGCCTTGGCTTGAGTGCGGCAGCCCTGTTGCTGCTTTGCCGCGGTGCGGCGCTGCTGAGCGGGATGGCACTGCTCCCGTCGGCACAATGGTTGATGTCGCTGGCAGTGGCAAGCGCAATCTGCGGCTTTTCGCTGCATATCTATGACAAGCGGATTCGCCTGATTCTGCAGGGATTTGGTTGGGGTGCGCTGGCCCTGGCTGCGGTAGGGGCACCGGATGCGCTGGTGCTGGGGGCGGCGTTGGCGACCCTCTCCGGGCTGGCGTTCAAGGAGCAGTTTTGTTTCGCCATTCCCGGCATCAAGCTGGTGCCCGTATTGCTGCCGGCGTTATGGCTGCTGGAGTGGTTGCGGGTGGAGTGGGCCGCCGCTCTGGTGGCGCTGGTCTGTGGGGCCCTGTTGACCTTGCTGGCGCTGGCCAAGTGGCGGATGCCCCTGCACTTCGATATCGGTGACAAGGGGCGTTACCAGATCTAGGTCTGCTGGCACACCTTCATCTGCTGGTTGAGGGCCTGCATCACCTGACGGCGGCTGATGATGCCGATCACCTTGCCCTGTTGCAGCACCGGGTAGATCTTGGGCTTGGCGTCGGCCATCTGGCGAGCCAGATCCAGAATGCTCTCATCCGGCCCGACCGAGAGGGGCGAACGGTTCATCAGATCCTCCACCCGGGTGCGGGTATCGCAGTGGTAGCTGCCGGTGAGCAGGCTGGGGATGCAGTCTTGTTCGGAAAGAAAGCCGATCAGCCGTTTCTGCTCATCCAGCACCGGCAGGCCGCCAAGACCCGATTGATGCAGGCGATCCAGCGCCTCGGCCAGGCCGAGTCCGGCAGTGAGGGAGTGGGTCAGGCGACCCATGTGGTGGTGTACTTTCAGCATGGTGGTGACTCCGCAAGAGGGGGATGCCGCCACTATGACGCGGGTGGGTGGCCCGCGACCAATGGCTTGTGCCGCAGGGATTGATAGGTACAAGCCATCGGCGGTGATCCGCTGGCAGGCGGGCTTCGTTCATGCAAGACCATGAAAGGGAAAGGAGATCGTATGCGTGCATTGGTTACGGGCTGCGGCCGTCGACTCGGATTTTATCTCTGTGAACAGCTGGTGGCAGCGGGTTGGCAGGTGACGGGCAGTTATCGCAGCGAGCGGCCGGAGCTGGCCACGCTGGCTGCATTGGGGGTCGAACTGGTGCAGGCGGATTTTGGCCGGGAAGAGGACGTTGGCAAGCTGATCGATGTGCTGGCTGCCCATCAGGATCTGGCGCTGGTGATCCACAACGCCTCTGCTTTCGAACCGCAGGCAACTGATCCGGCGGCGCAACTGGCCCAGTTCGAGCAGTTCTACCGGGTGCACATGGCGGCCCCCTTCCAGCTCAACCGGGCGTTGGCCGCCCGGCTGGCCAGCAACCCCAACGCCAGCATCATTCACATCACCGATATCTATATTCATGCCCCGGCCCCCCGTTTTGCCAGCTATGTGGCCACCAAGGCGGGAGCCCATTCGCTGGCCATGAGCTTTGCCCGGGAGCTGGCGCCTGCGGTGCGGGTCAACACCATAGAGCCGGGGCCCATTCTGTTTCTCGACGAGCATGACGAGGCATGGCGCCAGCAGGTGTTGGCGAAAACACCGCTGGCGCGGGAGGGGGGGCTTGAGCCCATCTGGCAGGCGGTGCAGTTACTGATGGGGAACAGTTATATGACGGGTGCCAGCATCAAGGTGGATGGCGGTCGCGCGCTGGCCACCCTCTGAGGGGTTGCCGAGCAGCAACGGCCCCAGCCCGACCTGCCGGGTCAGCAAGCCCTTGCCGGGTTTGAACTTGCCCGACGGGGCGGGGAGCGTCACTTGCAGCGCAACCTTGGGGTCATGCACCTCGCCATGGCCATAGAGCTCGGCCAGCAGCTCCGCCAGATAGGAATCGACCTCTGCCGAGGCAAAGTCACCGCTCCTGTTGCTGGCCAGAATATCGATGTCGAGCGGCCGATCGTGCACCTTGCAGAGCGGATCGCTGCGATCCCGGCCGTGAGCCACCTCGAGGGCGACAAAGTACTGCTTGAGGCGGGCGGCATCGAGCGGGCTCTCCACCACCAGCAGGCAGTTGAGAAAGTCGTGGCAGGAGTGCATTCCCACCGGCTTGGTGCGGATCACCGAACTCAGCCGCAGGGGGCCGACGTTCGCAAGCAGCTCGGCCAGCACTCGGCTGACATGGATGTAAGGGTCAAGATTGGAACCAATGCTACACAGATAGAACATGCTCACCTTCCCTGGGTTGGGCTCATCTGAAATGTATACGCAGCTCACGGTTATCGGATTAACTATGGCTTAACATTGTCTTATCTATTGTGATCCGGCACTGATTGGCAGAAAGGAGGTTTGCATGAGTGTGGAGCTGAAATGGGCGCTGTTGACCGCCTCGGGCGCGCTGGCGATGATCATGATTATCTGTCTGGCCTCTGTCGCGTTGGCGTGAATCACCACAATCCAGATAATACAAACCGGCCTGTTGGCCGGTTTTGTTTTTTGGGGCGGTGCGGCTATGCTGGCGCACCGGTGAGAATGCAAGAGAAGAGATGATGACCAAGGTTCGCCCACGCTCCCTGCTGCAGGTGGTATTGATGGGATTTGTGCTGGTGTTGATGCCACTGGGCGGCATGATCTGGCACAACAGCACCTCCCTTGCCCACCTCAGTCAGCTCACCAGCGACGAGATGGAGCGGGCGGTCAAGGATACCCGCCGCGCCACCCTGCTGACGGCGCAAGCCATCGATATCGAACGCACCTTGCGCCGTTTCGCTGTGCTGGGGGATCGTCGCAGTCTCACCAGCTACCAGCAGCAACTCGACGGGTATCGGGTGTTGCTGGCGGAACACCGCAACTCCATCACCGATGGCCAGCTCTACAGCGGGCTCGATCAGGGGCTGGCCTGGCTCGACAGCCTGCAGGATGCCGCGCTGGCCCGGGCGGCGGTAGCGGGGGACAAGCTGGAGCAGTTCAACGATGCCAACAAGCAGCTCGAAATAGTCACCCGCAGCCGGGTTGACGAACACATGGATCGGGTGCAGCTCACCATCGCCGGACTGACCAGCGAGCTCTGGTGGGTGAGCGGAGCGGTGGCGGCGCTCAGCCTGCTGATGGTCTTTATCTTCACCTACCTCATCATCCACCCGGTACGACAGATTGAGTCGCGCATCTTGAGTCTGGGTGCCGGGGTCGAACCCGATCCCAAGCCGGTTGACGGCCCTGCCGAGCTGGTATTGCTGGGGGAGCGGATCGTCTGGCTGCACGACAAACTCAAGGAGCTGGAGCTGCAGAAATACCAGTTCCTGCGCCATGTTTCCCACGAGCTCAAGACCCCGCTGGCGGTGCTGAGGGAGGGGACGGATCTGCTCTGCGAGCAGCTGGTCGGGCCTTTGACGCCGGATCAGCTGGAGATCTGCCAGATGCTCGATGAGAACAGTCGGCGTTTGCAGACCCTGATCGAGCGGTTGCTCGACTTCAACCGGCTCAGTCAGCAGGAGGCCTTCGAACTGGAGCCCGTCCCCCTGCTGCCGATGTTGTCGGAACTTTCTGCAGAGTACCGGCTGGCATTGGAGTCCAAGCAGATCCGTGTACACTTGCCGACCGTGCCGGTTACCCTGTGGGCGGAGCCCTACCGGCTACGACTGATCCTCGATAACCTCTTCTCCAACGCCGTCAGTTACGGCGCCAGCGGGGGCAATATCTGGATCAGGGCAGGGCAGGATGAACAGATAAGCTGGCTGGAGGTGGCCAACGAGGGGCCCAAGATCCCCGTGGCCGATCAGCAACGCATTTTTGAACCCTTCGAGCAAGGCAGCACAGTGCGGCAAGGTCTCTTGAAAGGCTCGGGCATGGGCCTCTCCATCGCCCGCGAGTCTGCCAACAGCCTGGGGGGGGAACTGGTTCTGGTAGAGGATGAACAGGCGGATGTCTGTTTCAGGTTGACGTTGAAATGAGGACTATGAAGATACAACGCGTATTTCCAGCTCTGATGGCAGGGCTGCTCGCGGGTTGCTCCTTGCTGCCGCAACAGGCAGAGCGGGAGTCCTCCGATATCGCTTTTGCCAAGCGGATGGAGTTTGCCAACAAGGAGATGCAGGTGCGTCTGCAATACTCCGACTGGCTGCTGGCCAGTCACCCCCAGCAACGGGTGCAGGAGCGTCAGCGTCTGAAAGGGGCTGACGATCTGGAGAGCCGGGTCAGTCTGGCCATGGTGGACTCCCACCCCGCCGAATCGGTGGCCAATCGCACCGCCGGTCTGGCGCGCCTGAAGCAGATGTTGCCCGAACTGGGTCTCGATGCGCAGGCCTTTTTACGTAGCTGGATCGCCCTCGGCGAGCAGCTGCTGGCTCGCGACAGCCGTCGCGATGACCAAAGTCAGGAGATCCAGCGGCTGCGCCGCCAGATCGAGCAGCTGACCGCTATCGACGACCAGCTCAACCAGCGCAAGCTGAACGAGAATCGTGAGGTAATACCATGAGCCGGATCCTGTTGGTGGATGACGACGTCAGCTTGCTCAAACTGATGAGCATGCGGCTGCGCAGTCAGGGTTATGAAGTGGATACCGCCGACAGTGCGGAAGGGGCCCTCGACCGGTTGCGTCAGCAACGGGCCGATCTGGTGCTGAGCGATCTGCGGATGGCCGGCATGGACGGTCTGGCGCTGTTCGAGCGGATCCAGGCCCAGTGGCTGGGTTTGCCGGTGATCATCATGACCGCCCACGGCACCATCCCGGACGCCATTCAGGCGACCCGCTCCGGGGTCTTCAGCTTTCTGACCAAACCCATCAACAAGGATGAGCTGTTCGCCACCATCGAACATGCGCTGAGTCTGACGCGGCCGAAACAGCAGCAGGAGTGGCAGTCGCTGATCCTGACCCGCAATCCCCAGCTGGAACAGCTGCTGATCCAGGCTCACAGCATTGCCACCATGGAGGTGCCGGTGCTGATCATGGGGCCGTCAGGCTCCGGCAAGGGGGCGATGGCGCAGGCGCTGCATCAGGCCAGTCAGCGGCGCGACAAGCCGCTCCATACCATCAACTGCGCCGCCATTCCGTGGGCGTCACTCGACTTGCAGCTGTTTGGTGAAGATGGCCAGTCCGGGCTGTTCGAGCAGGCCAAGGGGGCGACTCTGTTTCTCGACGAGATTGGCAGCCTCTCCGAATCCCTGCAGGCCAAGCTGCTGCAGGTGATGGAGGAGTATGGTCAGGGCACGCCGGAGGTGCGGGTGCTCAGCTCCAGCCATCAGGATCTGGTCAAGGCGATGGAGGAGGGACGCTTTAGGGAAGATCTCTTCTATCGTCTCAACGTCGCCAATATCACCTTGCCGTCTCTCAGTGCCCGCAGCGAGGATATCCCCCTGCTGGCCCGTCAGGCGCTCGACGATTACCGTAGCCGCCACAGTGACTGCGCCGCCATGGGATTTTCGCCCGAGTCGCTGGCGATGCTGGCTGCCGCGGCCTGGCCCGGCAACGTGCGCCAACTCTGCAACGTGGTGGAGCAGCTCGCCAGCCTCTGTTGCAGCCCGGTGATCGGGGTCTCCATGGTGGAGTCCGCCCTGAGCGGCGGTGGCGGCGGCATCCCCTCGTTCAACGAGGCGCGGGCCGAATTCGAGAAGGAGTATCTGATCCGTTTGCTGCGCACCACCGAGGGCAACGTGACCCTGGCGGCCAACATGGCGGGAAGAAACCGTACCGATTTCTACAAGTTATTGAATCGGCACGGTATTGAAGCAGCAAACTTCAAATCGAAGGGATAAATCAGGCGGGATCAACCACCGCCGGAGCGGCGTCAGCTTTCTGGGTTTTATGGGAGAGCCAGAGGCCGCTCGCCTTCATCAGGTAACCGAACAAGGCGCCAATGATGAGGGAGGGCAAGATCAGCCGCCACTCGCCAGCCGCCCCGAAGGTGGCACAGCAACCGGCAAAGGTGCCGGGAATGTAGCCGAGCCACTGCTGCTTGGCCTGTACGCACATCAGGGTGGCGACTACCCCCGTCATCACATAACCCGCCACACCCGCTCCCCACAGACTGTCGCCATGGATCAGCAGCAGTGCCCACAGCATGCCGCTGGTGTTGCAGAAGATGGTCTGCAGCAGCGCCTTGTAGCCGCCGCTTGACGCGAAATAGCTGGTGCAGCCGAGAAAGCCGACCCAGGAGATAAGGCCGAACGCGACGGCAATCCAGCCCCAGACGGCGGAGAGAATTCCAGTGGTGATGGCGATGGCGATCAGTGGGCTCATGGGGGCGACTCTTCAGTTGGCTTCGCAAAATGGGCAGCCTACCCCCGGCAATCGGGGCGGCAAGCGGGGGCCGGATTGTGTGTGATCTTCATCACTCTTTTCAACTCAGGAATACGCTTGCGCTCGCGAAAAAAATTCATTGGTGACCGGCCTGACAGTCGGCCATAGTTAGAGGCCCTGTCCTGCTCATGGAGTGAGTCTGATGGCGTCAAATGTGATCGTTCCCCTGCTGGTGTTCGTAGTCCTGTTTCTGGTCGGCACCATGGCCAAGGCACTGCCCCTGCACCACATGATGTAAATTTGTGTGAAATAAAAATCTGCCGGGGCGGGTCTTATCCATACTGCCTCACTCAGCCCCGGGAGTTTTTCATGTTGATCAAGCGTCGTACCGCCCACCCCCTCACCGAACAGGATGTCACCCCGGAAGCCGTCTATCAGGACCGCCGCCTTATTCTCAAAGGGCTGGGTCTGGGCGCGGCCACCCTGGCGTTTCCCACTCAGGCCGGAGTGCTCGACCTGCTGCGCGGCAAAGAGGATGCTCCCCAGTTAGCCACCAAGCCGCTCAACAGCAAGCCTGCCGAGCGCCCGGCCAATCTGGTGCTGACACCGGAAGAGAAGGCCACCAGTTACAACAACTTCTATGAGCTCGGCACCGACAAGTCCGACCCGGCTCGCAACGGCCATTACCTCAAGCCCGAACCCTGGACCCTCAAGGTGGAGGGGGAGGTGGCCAAGCCCTTTACCCTCGATGTGTGGGATCTCATCAACAAGAGCGAGCTGGAGGAGCGGATCTACCGGCTGCGCTGCGTCGAAGCCTGGTCCATGGTGCTGCCCTGGAACGGTGTCTCGCTGGCAGAGATCATCCGCCGTGCCGAGCCCACCAGTAGCGCCAAGTTTGTTGCCTTCGAAACCCTGTTTGATCCCAAACAGCTGCCGGGTCAGGCCTCCAGTCTGGGGGGCGGCATCGAGTATCCCTATGTGGAGGGGTTGCGTATCGACGAGGCGATGCATCCTCTTTCTTTCCTTGCGATGGGGCTTTATGGCAAGACCCTGCCCGCCCAGAATGGCGCGCCGATCCGCTTGGTGGTGCCGTGGAAGTACGGCTTCAAGAGCATCAAGAGCATCGTCTCGATCCGGCTGGTGGAGGAGATGCCGCCGACCACCTGGAACCTGCTGGCTCCCAACGAATATGGCTTCTACGCCAACGTCAATCCGCAGGTGGATCACCCGCGCTGGAGTCAGGCCAGCGAGCGTTTCATCGGCGAGGGCGGAGTGTTTGGCGCCAAGCGTCAGCCGACCCTGATGTTCAACGGCTATGGTGACGAAGTCGCCTCGCTCTATCAGGGGATGGATCTGCGCCAATGGTACTGAGATTGAAACCGGCCCATATCAGCGGCTTGCGGGCGCTGGTGCATCTGGGCTCCTTGGGTTTCCTGCTCTGGCTGGTTTTTGCCATTCCGGCAGGTCTGCTGGGGGGCGATCCGGTGCCCGAGCTTATCCACTACCTCGGCAAGGGGGCGCTCAACCTGCTGCTGCTCACCCTGCTGGTGTCGCCGCTGGCCAAGCGTTGGCGGCAGGGGCAGCTCATCAAGCTGCGCCGCCCCCTCGGGCTCTGGTGTTTTGCCTGGGCGCTGCTCCACTTCATGGTGTGGCTGGGGCTGGATCTGCAGTTTGACTGGGGTCTGATTGGCGGCGAGCTGGTCAAGCGCAGCTACATAGTGGTGGGGATGGTGGCATTGCTGCTGCTGGCCGCCCTCAGCATCACTTCGCTGCCCGCATTGCAGCGCCGCATGGGCGCCGCATGGCAGAAGCTGCACAACTGGGTCTATGCCATCGCCTTGCTGGTGTCGGTGCACTACTGGTGGTCGCTCAAGAGTGGTTGGGGGGAGCCCCTCATCTACCTGCTGCTGGCCTGCGCCCTGCTCTGGCCGAGGCGGGAGAAGCTGCTGCGCCCCATGCGGGGGCGCTGGAATGCAAAAGAGGCCTAATCGGCCTCTTGTTGTTTGATTTCGCCGGTGTAGGCATCGACGATGAGATGCACCTTCTGATCCTGGCGATTGAGGGTTTTGACCTCGAATTTGTCCCCTTCCAGCTCCACTTCCCGAATGTCGTGATACCCTTGCGCCAGCAGGAGTTTGACCAGCCCGGCCATGTCGAGACGGCTCTGGGCCGCCCAGCTTGTGGCACTCAACAGGCAAAGGATCAGCAGGAAACTGCGCGGGATCATATTCATTCCGGATTCATGGCTGGCAGACTATAAACGCCATTATGTTAGGTTTTTGGAGATGAATCATCCATGAATAGAGCGCTCCCTCTGCTTGGGTTATTGCTGCCGTTGCTGGCACAGGCGGTCACGCCTGATGAAGCCATGCTGCAGCAAGCTGTCCATGAGGGACGGGTTCGGCCCTTCCATGAAATGATGGAGGTGGCGGCCAGATTGCCGGTGCGGGTGTTGCGGGTGGATCTGGGGGAAGAGGATGGTATCTGGCTCTATGAACTGCGAGTCATCGATCGGGAAAACAGCGTGATCAAGGTAGCCTATCGGGCCGACAACCTTGAGCTGGTGTGGGCCAAGGGCCACCATCTGGAGCGGTTGTTCGAACCGCCAAAGCCCCCGGTCGAGGATGATGAATAACCCCTGTGTGGAAGCCTGTTCATGCGAATTCTGATTGTTGAAGACGAAAAAATTCTGGCTGGTCAGCTGGCCGAACAGCTGCGCCTCTCCGGCTTTGTCACCGACCTCTGCCACGACGGCAACGAGGCCGGTTTTCTCGGCGAGACCGAACCCTATGACGCCATCATTCTCGACCTCGGCCTGCCGGGGCGCGATGGCCTGAGCGTGCTGAAGGAGTGGCGCAGCAAGGGGATCGATACCCCTGTGCTGGTGCTGACCGCCCGTGGCCAGCTGCACGAGAAGATAGAGGGGCTTAACGCCGGTGCCGATGACTACCTTACCAAGCCGTTCCAGGTGGCTGAGCTGGTGGCGCGGGTCCATGCGCTGGTGCGCCGGGCGGCAGGCAACGCCAGTTCCATTCTGGAGATCGGCGGGGTGCGGCTGGATATGGCGGCATCGCAGGTGTGGTACGAAGGGACCCCCATCAAGCTGACAGCCCACGAGTTCCGGGTGCTGGGTTACCTGATGCAGCACCGGGGCAAGGTGGTATCGCGCAGCGAGCTGATCGACCACATCTATGCTCAGGATTTTGACCGCGACTCCAATACCGTGGAGGTGTTCATCGGCCGGATCCGCAAGAAAACCAATCCCGATCTGATTGAGACAGTGCGCGGCCTCGGGTACCGGATCAACGAATGAGGCTGGTGAGAACCCTGCGGGGGCGACTGGTCGCCATCGCGCTGGTGTGGTGCGGGCTGTTTCTGTTCGCCACCGGTTTCAGCCTGCAGACCATGATGCGCAACTATTGGCAGGAGGCGGAGGCCGACGGCCTGCGCCTGCAGCTCTATGATCTGCTCTCCCGACTGGAAGTGGCCAAAACCGGCCTGCCGGTGGTCACCGGCTCCCTCTCCGATCCCCGCTTCAATCAACCCTACTCCGGCTACTATTGGCAGCTGGAATTGGGCCGCGATGTGGTGGGGCGCTCCCGTTCCCTATGGGATACCAACCTGAAGAGCGATGGCCTCAAGTCGGCGTTTGGCGATCCCGACCTCTTTGTCGGCAAGGGACCCAACAAGGAGCCGCTGCTGATCATGACCCGTACCGTGCTGCTTCCCGGTTCGGATCGGGTCTTTACTCTGGTGATGGCCAAGGACAGCAGCGCCCTGACCCAGACCCTCAACAAGACCCGGATCAGCCTGTTCCTCGGTCTCGGCTTTGCTGCCGCCGGTCTGGTGCTCGGCTTCATGTTCCAGATCGTCTACGGCTTGCGGCCGCTGCACCTGCTGCGCCGTGAACTGGGGCGGGTTCACGAGGGCCATCAGGAGGGCTTCCGGCTGCGCTATCCGCTGGAGATCCAGCCGCTGGTGGAGGATATCAACCGGCTGCTGCACCACTACGGCGAGCTGCTGCAGCGGGCCCGTTCTCACACTGGCAATCTGGCTCACGCCCTCAAGACGCCGCTCAGCATCATGCGCAATCAGGTGGCTCAATTGCCGCCGGAGGATCAGGCCGCTATCGGCGAGCAGCTCGACCAGATCCAGCGCCATATCGATTACCACCTCGGCAAGGCGCGTGTGACTGGCGCCGCCAAGATCCTCGGGGTCTCGACCCCGGTGCGGGCGCGGGTGGAGTATATCTGCCGCGCCTTCTCCCGCCTCTATCCGGGCAAGACGGTGGACTTGCAAGTGCCCGCCAATCTGGCGGTCGGGGTGGAGGAGCAGGACTTCGACGAGATGGTGGGCAATTTGCTGGAGAACGCTTTCAAGTGGTCTGCCAGCGAGCTGCGCATCTCCAGCGCCGAGCTGGGGGGCTGGATCACCTTGCGTATCGAGGATGACGGCCCCGGCATGAGCGAGGATCAGATCGCCAAGGCGGTGCTGCGCGGGGTGCGGCTCGACGAGAAGGTACCGGGCTCGGGCCTGGGTCTCAACATCGTCTCCGATCTGGCGGAAGCCTATCGGGGCAGTTTCATCATGGGCCGCGCCGAACTGGGCGGTCTGGCCGCCTCCCTCTCGTTGCCCAAGGTGGCAAGAGTCGAGAGCTAGGCATAACATATGGCATTTGTTTTAGCCTGAGGAAAAGAAGCATGACCGACGATCCGTGGGCACTGTGTCACCTTGACGATTCGTTTGATGCCTCTGTGCTGGGGGTCAAGGGCGCCCAGATCCAGTGGTTTGAAGACAGGGATGGCCTGATCGCGTTCCTTCTGGAAGATTTTGTCGACTTGCTGGCCGATGTGGGCGAGCTGGACGAGGAGCAGACCGAGCAGGCGCGTGAGCGCTTCACCCTGCTGGTGGAGCAGAGCTTCGACGATCGCACCCTGATGGATGCCATCAACGATCTCGCCTCCGGCCTGCGCCGCATCGCCTGGTTGGGGCCGCTCTCGGAGCTGGCCGAGATCAGCGACGAGTTTGCCTCCGGCCTGCGTCGCTATTTCTGGAGCCAGTACGACGGGGATGAAGATGACCCGGACGCCTGGGTGCCGGAAGAGCTGTGGCCGCAGCTGGTTGAATGCGCGCAGGAGTATATGGAGGAAGGGGAGTTCTAAACCCGTTCCGACCATGCCTGAGCTTTGGCAGACAGATAAAGAAACGGCGCCTTGATGGCGCCGTTTTTATTGGGTGGCAATCGCCTTAGCCGTTGGCCGGTACCGCGTGGGCGGTGTTGGCCAGCACCGGGCCTGTGTACTTTTCGATCTGCAGCTGGGCCATGTGGCCGCAGTTGCCTTGCGCCAGACTGGACGAGCCTTCGTCGAAGGTGAGGCAGTTGACGTTGCCGTTCTTGCAGATGCAGCCCGCTTCGCCCGGCTTGGCCGGGTCATACCAGGCCCCTTCGCAGATCCGTACCACGCCTTGGCGCACATCCTCGGAGAGCAGGGCGCCCACCAAAATCTGGCCGCGCTCGTTGAAGGCGCGCACCAGATCCCCCTGGGCGATGCCACGGGCCTTGGCATCCAGCGGATGGATCATGATCGCCTCGCGGTCGGCGATGGCGAACTTGTCCCGCAGCGGGGTGTTGTCGAGCTGGGAGTGCAGCCGCTGGGTCGGGTGGGAGGTGTTGAGCGACAGCGGATAGCGCGCCGCCACCTCGCTCTTCACCCACTCCTTGGGCTCATACCACTTGGGATGGCCGGCGCAGTCGGCATAACCCATTCCCGCCACCGTGTTGGAGAAGATCTCGATCTTGCCGGACGGGGTACCGAGCGGGTTGAGCAGCGGGTTCTCGCGAAAATCGGCGTGACGGATCCACTGGCGGTTGGCCTCCGGGATCGGGAAGCGGATGTAGTTGTTGGACTCCCAGAACATGTTGAACGGCGGCAGCGCGACCCGGGCACCGCGAGCCTGCGCCGCCATGCCGTCGTACATCTGTTTGAGCCACAGCATCTCGTCCTTCCCTTCGGTGTACTGCTCCTGCACGCCCAGCTTGGCGGCGATGGCGCTGAAGATGTCGAAGTCGTTGCGAGACTCGTGCTGGGGCGGCACGCACTGGTGCATCGGGAACACGTAGCGCTGGGAGTAGTCGCCACCCATCTCCAGATCGTTGCGCTCGTAGCTGGTGGTGACCGGCAGCACGATGTCGGCGTGCTTGGCAGTCGCCGTCCAGTAGGGCTCGTGGACGATCACGGTCTGCGGCTTGCGCCACGCTTGCAGAAGGTTGTTGGTGTCCTGATGGTGGTGGAAGGGGTTGCCGCCCGCAACGTAGACCAGCTTGATGTCCGGATAGGTCACCTTGCGGCCGTTGAAGTCGATGGTCTTGCCCGGGTTGGCGAGACAGTCGGCGATGCGCGCCACCGGGATCGGGGCCGGGCTGTTCTTCGGTGCATTGCCGGCGGACATGCCCGCCAGAATGCCGCCCTTGGCGGTGGGGCTGCCACCGGAGGAGTAGTGGTAGCTGAAGCCGTAGCCGCCGCCTGGCAGGCCGATCTGGCCCAGCATGGAGGCCAGAGTGACCAGCATCCAGTTCGGCTGTTCGCCATGCTGCTGACGCTGCATGCCCCAACCGGCCATGATCATGGTGCGCTTGGCGGCCATATCGAGGGCCAGCTGGCGGATCACCTTGGCATCGACGCCGCAGACGCTGCTCGCCCATTCGGCGCTCTTCGGTTGGCCGTCATCCTTGCCGAGCAGGTAGTTCAGGAACTTGTCGAAGCCGACGGTGTAGCGATCGAGGAAGGCTTGATCGTGCTTCTTCTCGCTGTAGAGGGTGTGAGCCACACCCAGCATCATGGCCACGTCGGTGTAGGCGTTCGGGGCAATCCACTCGGCGCCGACCAGCTTGGCGGTCTCGTTGTAGATGGGATCGATGCTGATGACGCGGGTGCCCTTCTCTTTCAGCGCCATGAAGCCGGCCTGACCTTCGTGATCCGGCATGTTCCAGCTGTTCTTCAGAGTTACTTGAGCGTTGACCCCCCACAGCACCACCAGTTCGGCGTTCTCCACCACGTTGGGCCAGGCGGTCTGCTGCTCGTACACCTCGATGGAGCCCATCACGTGGGACATGATCACCTGGGCCGCACCGGTGGAGTAGTCACCGGCATAACCGGTGAAGCCGCCGGAGAGGTTCATCAGGCGGTGCAGCAGGGTGCGGCTGTTGTGGAACATGCCGACACTCTTCCAGCCGTAGGAACCGGCGTGGATCGCCTGCGGGCCGAAGTCGGTCTGGACCCGCTGGATTTCACCGGCCACCAGTTCGATCGCCTTGTCCCAGCTCACTCGCACCCACTCGTCGGCACCGCGCAGCTCCGGCTTGGCGCCCGGGCCATGCTCCAGCCAGCTCTTGCGCACCATGGGGTATTTGATGCGGTTCTTGGCGTGCACCTGGAACGGCGCCATATCGATGAGATCGTTCGGCGCCGGATCATCGGCCACCGGCTGGACGCGCACCATGCGGCCATCTTCGACGATCGCCTCGAAGGCACCCCAGTGGGCGCCGGTCAGAATACCCTTCTGGGCGGGCACCAGAGTCGGGAATTGGCTCAATGCGGTGCTGATGGCTTGTGCCAGCGCACTCTTGGGAAAAATGCCGCCGAGCAGGGGCAGGGCTGCGCAGGCGCCGAGCCCCTTGAGCAGGTTGCGGCGGGACAGATTGGTCTTGTTGTCATTGAAAAAAGTCATAACGGTTTTCCTCTGTGCCAGCCTTAGTGGGCCGCGCTCATGTCACTGGCGTGTTTCTGGACATACTGGGTCAACATACGAGCCTGTTCCGGAGTCAGGGAGGTACGAGATTCCATCCCCTTGATGACGCCGATCCACTGGTTGGCATTGAAGTGATCCAGCGCGGTGAGGCCGTGGCAGCCGGTACAGTTGTTGGACATCAGGGTGGAGGCGTATTGCCACAGCTTGCCCTGATCGCCGATAAGCTGGCTCTGGTCGACCCAGGCGGTCAGCTTCACCTGATGCCAGGTGAGGTTGGTGGCGCTGTCGGTTTCGCTCTGGCCGGTGACCAGCGCTTTCTTGGCGGCATCGCCGACCAGTACGCTAAGGATCCGTTTGCCCGGTGCGGCGTAGAATACTTCGCTCACACCATCCTGTTGCCAGCCTTCGATCTGCACCTTGGCGCGGCCGTTTTCGTTGGCCAGCACTTCTACCTTGGTGGAGGGCATCAGGGTGCCTTCGTCGGTCTTGGCGGCAGCATCGAGGAACAGCGGGGTGGTAGCGATGGCGTAACGGGTGGTGACGTTGGCCGGGGTCTGGGCCGCAGCCTGCGCCAGCTCGCTGGCACCGGCGGCAGCCAGGCCGCTCATGTCAGGCATGATGTGGGCGACACCGCGGTGGCAGTCGATACAGGTCTGACCCTCCTTGATGGCGACCGGGTGCTCGGCGCGGGCATTGGGGCGCTGGGCCAGAATGTCCATCGCCTCGTAGCTGTGGCAGCTGCGGCAGGTGGCGGAGTCGTTGGCTTTCAGCTCGTCCCAGACGGACTGAGCCATCCGCAGCTTGTGGGCTTCATACTTTTCCGGGGTGTCGAGCGTGCCGATCGCCTCGTGATAGATATCCTTCACGGCGCGGATCTTGGTCCACAGGTAGGAGGTGGGGTCGCCCGGGATGTGGCAGTCGGCGCACTCGGCGCGGATCCCCTTGGTGTTCTGGAAGTGGACACTGCCCTGATACTCGGCGAGCGGAGTCTGCATGGAGTGGCAGGAGACGCAGAATTCGGTGGAGCTGGTCTTGTGCAGCACGGTCACGGTGACACCCAGTGCCGCGACACCCAGCAGGGCCCCGAGCAGCAGGAGCCAGAACCAGGTTTTTCTTATCAGTTTTCCAATCATGGCGGCGTTTTCCTACGGTCAATAATTACCTACATAGTACTAGTCCAATAGTAGTAGTAATGATAGGGATAAGGCGTTGACCTCCATCATGGTTTATATTTTTGATTGTTGTCACATTTTGTCTTTTGTTTTGTTGTTGACATATTTATCGAATTAAATTCAGTTGTTTTCTGTTTTATTTATTTGTGCACTTTCCGCGACAGCTGTTAGCCCCCTCGCAAAACCCCACAAGATTCGCTGATATAGTGAGCAGTGAGCCTCAACGGAGTGTCGCTGATGAGCCCTTTCTCACTGCTGTGTGTCGCCGCCAACGTGCAACTGCTGGCCGAATTCGAACAGGAGTTGGCTCCGCTGCTCGGCCATTTCGCGCTGGTGGTGGTAGTCGGTCAGGGGGCGGCGGAGCTGGCCTTGGACGAACTGGATCGAAAGGGGCAGCCACCCGCAGTGGTGGTGTGTGACAGCGAGCTGGGGGATGGGCGAGGGGCTGATTTTCTGATCCGCCTCGGCAGCCGTCACGAGGCGTGCCGCAAGATCCTGCTGGGCAGCCAGCCGGAGATGAAATCGATCATCGAGGCGGTGAACCTAGGTCGTCTCGACTACTACCTGCAACGCCCCTGGCGCGATGGCAGCCTGCGCCGTGCGGTGATCGAGCAGGCGAGCCACTTTGTATTGCAGCGTCCCGAGGCGGACCTGCTGAGCTATGCCGCCGTGCTCGACAACCAGAAGCTGCTGCGAGCCCACGTCGATCGCCAGTTGGCTGCCTATCGGCAGGGCTTTATGGATTACACCCACTGCAGCGATGAAGAGCTGTCGCGGGTGGTGATCGACGGTCTCTACCAGTTTTTCGAGGGTAATGACGAGGAGCGGGTCTGCCGCCACTACAGCCCGGGCCATGTGCTGACCCGCGAGGGGGAGCCCAACAGCTTCCTCTGGTTTATCGCCAAGGGGGAGGTGGTGCTGCGCAAGCGGGACGAGCAGGGGATCGACCAGGAGGTGGTGCACTACCGTACCGGCTCGCTGGTGGGGGGCATGTCCTTCGTGACTGGAGAACCCGCCTTCACCACCGGCGTGACTCTGACCGGTGCCGAGGTTATCAAGCTCGACAAGCTGCAATTCTCCCGGGTGATGCAGGCGCGCAGCGAACTGCTCCCCTCCTTTACAAACCTGCTGCTGCGTCACTTCAACCGTCGCCTGCAAAACAGCATCCGTACCGAGATGCGGCTGCAACAGACCCTCAACTCCCTCGATGCCGCTCACGCCCAACTGGTGGAGAGCGAAAAAATGGCGATGCTGGGTCAGCTGGTGGCCGGTGTTGCCCACGAGCTGAACAACCCGGTGGCGGCCATTATCCGTGGCAGCGAGACCCTGCGGGCCGCCATCCCCGATCTGGTCAATCTCGAACTGCCCGCCTCCATCAAGGGGCTGGGCAACCAGACCCTCTGTCAGGCGCTCTCCTCCCAGCCGGTCTCGACCAGCGAGGTCCGTGACAAGACCCGGCAGGCTGAGGGGCGCTTTGGTGATCGCCAGCAGGCGCGGCTGGCGGTGCAGATGAATCTGGATGACGAGCTGAACTGGCAACGCTGGTTTGCCAGCCGTACTGCCGACGAGCGGGAGGCGCTGCTCTCGCGGCTGGAGCTGTTCCAGCAGACCGGCAGCTTCCTGCGCAATATCGAAGTGTGTGCCCGTCGCATCGGCGATCTGGTCAAGAGCCTCAAGCAGTATGCCCGGCAAGATCGGGCCGAGCCCTCGTTGGTGGACCTGCACGAGGGGCTGGAAGATACCTTGATGATTTTCGAAAACCGCCTCAAGCATCATGAGCTCTGCAAGGAGTACCAGCCGTTGCCGCTGGTGCGCTGTCACCCCATCGCCCTGCAGCAGGTGTGGACCAACCTGATCGCCAACAGTCTGGATGCCATGAGCGGCCCGGGGCGACTCACCATCCGTACCGGATTGCTGGATCCCGAGTGGGTCATGGTAGAGATTGAGGATAGCGGTTGCGGCATCGAGCCCGAGCTGTGGCAGCGGATCTTCGATCTCAACTTCACCACCAAGCGGGAGGGCCATTTCGGCCTCGGTATCGGTCTGAGCGTCTCGCTGCAGATAGTGCAACAGCACCACGGCCGGATTGAGGTGGACTCGGCGCCGGGCCGCTACACCCGGATGCGGGTCTGTCTGCCGCTGGATGGCATGGGGCAGGCCGGTTACGGGGGCGAACCTCATCACAACAAAGAGCATGCGGCCTGAGCCGTCGCCAGCATCAATCGCACGGCGTGCCAAACCATGTCGCCAAGGAGGAGCAATGAACAAACACTATCTGATCCTGTGTGTGGACGATGAGCGGGAGGTGCTGGATGCGGTGATCCACGATCTCGCCCCGTTCCGTTCCCACTTCGAACTGGAAGCCGCCGAGAGCGTCGATGAGGCGCGTGCGGTGGTGGAGGAGTGGGAGCGCGACGGCAACAAGCTGGCGCTGATCCTCTGTGACCACATCATGCCGGGAACCCTGGGGGTCGATTTTCTGGTGGAGCTGAACCGGCGTGCCACCACCCGCGCCAGCCGCAAATTGCTGCTGACCGGACAAGCGGGGCTGGAGGCCACCGTCGAAGCGGTCAATCGCGGCGGGTTGCACTACTACCTCGCCAAGCCGTGGAAGCTGGAGACCCTGCAAGAGGCGGTGCGCGAACAGCTGACCGACTACCTGCTGGCGGAAGATGGCGAAAATGCCTTCCACTATGCGCCGCTGCTCAATCAGGCGCGGCTGTTTGCCGCCATCCACGATCACCCGTTCGACGAATAGGGGCAGTTGGGCTTTCGCGGTGGCAGTTGTATACTGTCTGCATATACAGTATTGCAGGTAGCCACCGATGCGACTCTTTATCGCCGAGAAGCCCACGCTGGGCCGCGCCATTGCCGATGCCCTGCCCAAGCCCCACAAGAAGGGCGACGGTTTTATCGAAACAGCCCAGGGGGATGTGGTCACCTGGTGCATCGGCCATCTGCTGGAGCAGGCCGAGCCCGATGCCTATGACGCCGCCTTCAAGCAGTGGCGGATGGAGCATCTCCCCATCATCCCCGCCCAGTGGCAGCTGGTGGCCAAGCCCAAGACCAAAACCCAGCTCACCGTCATCAAGCGGCTGATCAAGCAGGCGGACTGCGTGGTCAACGCCGGTGACCCGGACCGGGAAGGGCAGTTGCTGGTCGACGAGGTGATCGACTTTCTCGGCTACCCGAAAACCAAGCCGGTGCAGCGCTGCCTCATCAGCGATCTCAACCCGCCCGCGGTGCGTCGTGCCCTCGAGAAGCTGAGGGACAACAAGGAGTTCGTGCCGCTGGCTGTCTCGGCGCTGGCCCGCAGTCGGGCCGACTGGCTCTACGGCATCAACATGACCCGCGCCTATACCCTGCTCGGCCGCAAGGCCGGTTGCAGCGAGCTGCTCTCGGTTGGCCGGGTGCAGACCCCGCTGCTCGGGCTGGTGGTGCGGCGGGATCTCGAGATCGAGGCCTTCGTGCCCAAACCCTTCTACGAGGTGCTGGCCCATCTGCTGACCGATAGCAACGAGCGTTTCACCGCCAAGTGGCTGCCGTCGGAAGCCTGCCTGCCGTGGCAGGATGAGGAGGGGCGGGTGCTAAACCGGGCGCTGGCCGACAAGGTGGTGAGCCGGATCAGCGGCCAGCCCGCACAGGTCGAATCGGTGGAGGAGCAGGCCCGCAAGCAGGCGGCGCCGCTGCCCTACAACCTCTCCAGCCTGCAGATCGATGCCGCCAAGCGCTTCGGCATGGATGCCAAGCGAGTGCTCGATATCTGCCAGAGCCTCTACGAGCGTCACAAGCTCATCACCTATCCGCGCTCCGACAGCCGCTATCTGCCGACCGACCATTTCAAGCGGGCCGAGCAGGTGCGCGGTGCCATCGCCGCCACAGCGCCTGCGCTGGCCAAGGCAGTGAGCGAGGCAGACGGCAAGATCCGTAGCAAGGCGTGGAACGACAGCAAGGTGGATGCCCACCACGCCATCATCCCCACCGAGAAGCAGGGCAATCCCAGTACGCTGGGGGCCGACGAGGCGAAGCTCTATGGCCTGATTGCCCGCCAGTATCTGCTGCAGTTCTATCCCCCGTTCGAGTACAACGACAGCAAGGTGCTGCTGCGCATCGCCGGTGGTCTGTTTCAGGCCAAGGCACGGCGCATTCTTAAGGCAGGCTGGAAGGCACTGCTCGGGGTGGAAGAGGATGACGACGAAGAGAAAGCGGGCACGTTGCCTGCCCTGAAAGAGGGAGAGCAACTGCTCTGCGAGCGGGGCGAACTGCAGGAGAAAATGACCCAGCCGCCCAAGTCGTTCACCGATGCCACCCTGCTGGCGGCCATGACCGGCATCGCCCGCTATGTGCAGGATCCCGAGATCCGCAAGACCCTGCGCGACACCGATGGTCTCGGCACAGAAGCTACCCGGGCGGGCATTATCGACCTGCTGTTCAAGCGTCGCTTTCTGGTGCGTCAGGGCAAGAGCATCAAGGCGACCCCGACCGGGCGGGCGCTGGTGCAGGCGCTGCCTGCTACTGCCACCACGCCGGATATGACGGCGCTGTGGGAGCAGAGCCTCGGCCAGATCGCCGAGCGCCACGGCAGCTACCAGCAGTTCATGGGGCCGCTCACCGAGCAGCTCAACGGCCTGATTGAAGGGGCGCGGCAGGACTCCGGCGCCAGCTTCAGCGCCCTGCCCAAGGAGGCGCCGGGTGCCGGCAAGCGGCGTTTTACCAAACGCAAGAGTCCGGTGGCCAGCACGACTGGCGGGCCCCGACCGCGCAAGACGGCCAGCAAGCGCCAGACTAGGGCTGCATAACGAAAAAAGGCGCCCATCCTGGGCGCCAAAGGCATTGTTGTCAGGCTGCCTGAGTGGACAAGCTGGCACGGATCCTGTGCTGGTAGTGCAGAACCACACCGAGAAACACCAGATCCTTGAACAGGAAGAACTCGGTGACTGGCACGCCATCAACCACTTTCCAGACACCTGTCAGAGTCAGCAGGAAGCTCAGCGTCGCCAGGAAGGTGACGATAGCCCCCATGCTGCACCAGTAACCGATGCGAGGTTGCCACAGACCCACGACCAGTCCGATGGCGATCACTATCTCGACCACCCCGATCAGGTTCGATACGCTCTGTTCCGACAGGGGGCCATAGAGCCAGCTCATCAAGGGGTGGCTGGCTACCAGTGGTTTGATGGCGGCTGCCTCGGTCGGGGTAAACTTGAAGACGCCGATCCAGAGCAGGGTCAATACCACGCCCGCCAGGGCGACCAGAAAGCCTTTGTCATGTTGCTGCATGGGGGGCTCCTTGTTTAAGGGGTCAGAGTGACGGGCGGGAAGTCGATCTCGGTCGCCGCCAGGTGGTTGCCATAGTTGGTCAGGGTATTGACCACCACCTGGCCGAGCACCTCCAGCAGCAGCTCGTCATCTACGCCTGCGGCACGGGCGCTAGCAAGCTGCTCGTCACTGATCACCCCGCGCTGACTGACCAGCGCTGTTGCCAGTTGCAGCAGGGCGTGATCAAGGGGAGCCGAGGCCTGGCCGAGCCGGGCAGCCCGGATCTCCTGAGCCGAGAATCCGGCCTTGCCCGCCAGTAGTGTGTGGGCAGACAAACAGTATTGGCAGGCGTTGGCTTGACCTATGGCCAGTGCCAGCAATTCCCGTTGTGGGGCAGTGAGGCGCCCCTTGCCAAGCGCCTCGGCAAAGCCCAGGAAGCCATTGAGCAGGGCTGGCGAGTGGGCCAGGGTAGCGTAGAGGTTGGGCACCATGCCCAGATTGCGGTGCAGGGTGGTCAGGGTCTGGGCGGCTGCGGGTTGCGGTTGGGATACGGGTTGGATACGGCTCATGATCTTCTCCTGTGGTAGTGAAGGTACGGGAGACAGTGTGCCGTCCTTCGTGATACGGTTTATCACTCATCGTCTGCAAATAAATACTATTAGTCTCAAATATGGATCCGCTCTCTGCCCTGTTGGTTCATGCCTCCCCCGAAGCCAAGATCTTCTTCGCCGGCAACCTGTGCCAGAACTCCTCCAGTGATGATTACCCGAGTGGCGGACATCTTCATCTGCTGCGCAGCGGTGCCGTCATGCTGCGTGAAGAGGGGGGAGCCAGCTTGCTGCTCGAGGAGCCGACTCTGATCCTGTTCCCTCGGGGACGTCCTCACAAGCTTGAACCCAGAACTCTGGGGGGTTGTGATTTGGTGTGCGCCAATGTCGTATTCGGCAAGGGGGGATCATCGCCGTTGCAACTGGCATTACCGGGCTCGCTGGTGCTGCCGCTACGTGAGTTGCCTGTCCTGACGCCGGTGCTGAGTCAGCTGTTTGACGAGGCGTTTCACCCCCGCTACGGGCAGGATCCGTTGGTCTCCCGCTTGCTGGAGGTACTGTTGATCCTGCTGCTGCGTCATCTGGTCGAGCAAGGGGTGTGTCAGCAGGGGATGCTGGCAGGCATTTCCGATCCCCGGTTGGCCAAGGCGATCTCGGTGATGCATCAGCGTGGGGATGAACCCTGGACGGTGGCCACGCTGGCGCGGGAGGCCGGCATGTCGCGGGCCCGCTTTGCCGCGAGGTTTCAGGAGCGGGTCGGTCAAGCGCCGCTTGGTTATCTGACCCGCTGGCGCATGGCGTGCGCCTGCCAGCAACTGCTGGCGGGGGAGCCCATGGTGCAGGTGGCGCTGGGTGCGGGATACAGCAGCAGTGTTGCCTTTGGTCGGGCATTCGAGCGGGAGCTGGGGGTGAGCCCGGGGCGCTGGCTCAAGGCGCAGCAACAAGCCGAATAAAAAAACGGGGCAGCCAGTGGCTGCCCCGTGTTCATGGCTGGTCAGCCGGTATAGACGTTCTCTTCCGGATAACGGATGCGGGTCTCGACCGGGCGGGCCAGCATAAAGGCCAGGGTCAGGGGGCCGAGACGGCCGCAGATCATCACCAGCACCAGGATCAGCTTGCCCGGCTCGCTCAGGGAGGCGGTGATGCCGGTGGAGAGGCCGACGGTGGCAAATGCCGAGATGGTCTCGAACATGATTTTGTCGAACGGCAGATCCTCGGTCACCATCAGCAGGAACATCGCCAGCATCAGCACCATGGTGCTGACGATGATGATGGCCAGCGAGCGGGTCACGATCTGGGGCGACAGGGTGCGGCCAAAAGCGGTGACATGGGGCCGCTTGGTCAGAAACGCCTTGGTCGCCAGCAGCACGACCGCGAAGGTGGTGACTTTGATACCGCCACCGGTGGAGGTGGCACCGGCACCGATAAACATCAGCATCATCAGGAACAGCAACGCCGCCGGGGTCATCAGCCCGATATCTATGGTATTGAAACCGGCGGTACGGGCGCTGGCAGACTGGAAGAAGGCAGCCAGCAGCTGGCCACCGATACCGGCCTTGCCGAGGGTGCCCGGGTTGTTGTGTTCCAGCAGCCAGAACATCAAAGTACCGGCCAGCAGCAGCGCCGGGGTCATCAGCAGCATCAGCTTGCTGTGCAGCTTCAGCTTGCGCCAGCGGCGGTTGCGCACCAGATCGACGATGACGGTAAAGCCGATCCCCCCCAGGATCAGCAGACCGGCGATGGTCAGGCTGATGATGGGGTCGTCCCTATAGTCCATCAGGTTGTTGGCAAACAGCGAAAACCCGGCGTTGTTGAAGGCCGATACTGCGTGGAAGAAGCTGACATAGAGGCCGTGCACCCAACCCATCTCGGGCACCCAGCGGATCGCCATGATGCCGGTACCGATCAATTGGGCGATAAAGGCGAACAGCACGATCCGTTTGACCAGCTGAATGATGTTGACCGAGCCTTCCTGTCCCAGCGCCTCCTTGGCCAGTACCTGCTGGCGTAGGCCGACCCGTTTGCTGAAGATGGCGATCAGCAGCAGGGTCATGGTCATCTGGCCCAGACCGCCGATCTCCATCAGCATCAGCAGGAAAATCTGCCCCTGCAGGGTAAAGGCGGTGCCGGTATCCACCACGCCAAGACCTGTCACGCTGATGGCCGAGGTGGCGGTAAACAGGGCGTTGACGAAGGTGACCTCGCCATTGTGGCTGGAGGGTTGCACCAGAAAGATGGTGCCAATCAGCAGAATGATCAGAAAGCTGCCGAGGATCAGCCGGGCTTCGCTCCAGCGAGAGTCCTGCTCCCGATGGAGGGCGAAGGCGTAGCTGCTGCGCCAGTTGATCATAGGGTTTCGAGCCAGTGGTCGATGGCGTGCTTGTTGCCCGCCAGGATCAGGATGTCGCCCAGTTGCAGCTCCATCTTGCCGGTCAGCACGTTGTGCAGCACATCACCACGCTTGATGGCGAGCAGCTGGAAATCGCTCTGTTGCAGCAGATGGAAGTCGCCTAGTTCCCGGCCGTTCTGTTGTAGGCCAATCACGAACTCGGTCAGCACCATGTCGTGGCCCAGCTCCAGATAGTCGAACAGCCGGTTGTCCAGCATGCTCTGGGCGACCCGGCGGCCCATGTCCCACTCCGGGTTGATCACCTTGTCGGCGCCCACTTTCTGCAGGATCTTGGCGTGGAACTTGTCGCGCGCCTTGACCCACACCTTCTTCACGCCCGCCTCTTTCAAGACGAGGGTGGTGAGGATGCTGGTCTCCAGGTTGTCACCGATGGCAACGAAGACGATATCGAAATTGGCCAGTCCCAGCTCGGCCACGGTGGCCTCATCGGTGGCGTCGGCCACGATAACGTGATTGCAGAGGGCGGCGATTTGCCGGGTCTTGCTCTCGTCGATATCGATGGCCAGTACTTCGGCATCTTGCCGTTGCAGCTCTTCGCACAGCGCGCTGCCAAACAGGCCCAGGCCGATGACGGCAAACTGGTTGTTCATGAGTTATTCCTCAGCAGTTGAAGTCGCCTACTCTAAACCACTGCTATTCCCCCGAAAAGGGCTCGGGTTTTTCGTCATGGGGTAACTTGAGGTAGACTGCGCCCTTGCACCAAGCCGGGATAGACCGATGAAACTGAATGCCAACGCCTCCTTGTTGAAGCTCAACACCCTTGCCCTCGATGCGTACTGCCTCTGGCTGGCCGAGGTGGAGCAGGTTGCCGATCTGGCGACCCTGCGTGCCGATCCACAGCTCAACCAGTTGCCACGCCTCAATCTGGGCGGCGGCAGCAACATGCTCTTCACCACGGATTTTCTCGGTCTGGTGGTGCTCAACCGGCTCAAGGGAATTACCGCTGAAGATGGCGGCGATAACTGGTTGCTCCATGTGGCGGCCGGTGAAGATTGGCATCAGCTGGTGTGTCATACCTTGCAACAGGGTTGGTGCGGGCTGGAGAATCTGGCGCTCATTCCCGGTACGGTCGGTGCAGCGCCGGTGCAGAACATCGGTGCGTATGGCGTTGAGCTGGCCGACTTCTGCGCCTATGTCGAGGCGTTCAACTGGCAGAGTGGCGAGATTGAACGGATCGCGGCGGCAGAGTGCCGCTTCGGTTATCGCGACAGCATCTTCAAACACGAGTATCAGGATTCCCACCTGATCACCGCCGTCGGGCTCAAACTGCCCAAGGCGTGGCAACCTGTGCTGGGTTATGGCCCGCTGGCGGCGCTCGGTGACGCGCCTTCGGCGCAGGCCATCTTCGATACCGTCTGTGCCACCCGCATGGCCAAGCTGCCGGATCCCGCCGTGCTCGGCAATGCCGGCAGCTTCTTCAAAAATCCGGTGGTGCCTGCCGCGCTGGCGGAGTCGCTCAAGTCGCGCTACCCGCAGATGCCCTGCTATCCGGCCGGAGAAGGGCAGGCCAAGCTGGCGGCGGGCTGGCTCATCGATCAGTGTGGTCTGAAAGGTTTCGCCATCGGTCGCGCCGCTGTTCATCAGGAGCAGGCGCTGGTGCTGGTCAATCTGGGGGGGGCCAGTGCCATGGAGCTGATCGCGCTGGCGGCCAATGTCCGCGACAGCGTGGAGCAGACGTTTGGCGTGGTGCTGGAGCATGAGGTGCGCTTTATGGGTGCGAACGGTGAAACCTGGCTCGACGAGGTGCTCTCATGACGTTGACTCCCATCAGGCAGACTCTGATCACCCTGCTTAGCGACGGCCAGTTTCACTCCGGCGAACAGCTGGGTGAGCAGCTCGGCATCAGCCGGGCGGCGGTGAGCAAACACATGGCGGCGCTCAAGGAGCTGGGGCTGGATCTCTTTAGCCTGACCGGCAAGGGCTACCGGCTGGCGGTGCCGATGGCGCTCTATGATCAGGCCACCTTGCAGGCACTGGCCCCGATGGCGCCGGTGCACTGTTTTCCGGTCATAGGCTCGACCAACCAACACCTGCTGGATCGGGTCAATGAGCTGCGCTCTGGCGAGAGCTGTCTGGCCGAGTGTCAGACCGCCGGGCGCGGTCGTCGTGGCAAACCCTGGATTTCGCCGTTTGGTTGCCAGCTTATCCTCAGCATGTACTGGCGACTCGAACAAGGCATGGCGGCGGCCATGGGGCTGAGTCTGGCGGTCGGTGTGGCAGTGGTTGAAGCGCTGGAGTCCCTTGGCTATCAAGGCGTCGAGCTCAAGTGGCCGAACGACCTCTACTATCAGGGCCGCAAGCTGGCGGGAATACTGGTGGAGATGAGCGGTAGCGCCGGGGCCAGCTGTCATCTGGTGATCGGCATCGGTCTCAATCTGGCGATGCCTGCCCGCGAAGGTGAGAAGATTGATCAGGCCTGGGCTGAGCTGCGTCACATCAATCCGGAACTGGTGGATCGCAATCAACTGGCGGCCCGGATGATCGTCCATCTGCAGCGGGCGCTGCACACCTTTGAGCAACAGGGGTTGGCAAGCTTTGTCGATGACTGGAACCGGCTCGATCACTTTGCCGGTCGCCCGGTGCGCTTGCTGATGGGGGATCAGGAGATCCGCGGCATCGCCCGTGGCATCGACGATCGCGGCGCCCTGCGACTGGAGACAGCTGAAGGGATCAAATTCTATCTAGGGGGCGAGCTCTCCCTGCGTCAGGGCGACTGAGGGCCTGCAGGCCCCCTCTTCGTTATCCGGCAACCGCCGTCATCATTTGCGCAGCTTGATTTGCTCGATGGCGTGCTCATGACCCTTGGTCATGATCAGGTTGGCACGCTCACGCGTTGGCAGGATATTTTCTTTCAAATTCAGATAGTTGATATCTTGCCAGATGTTGCTGGCGATCTGGGTCGCCTCACTCTCCGCCAGCTTGGCGTAGTTATGGAAGTAGGAGTCGGGATCCGAGAAGGCGCCGCTGCGGAATTTCAGGAAGCGTTCGATATACCAGGTACGCAGCAGTTCGGCATCGGCATCCACATAGATGGAGAAGTCGACAAAGTCTGACACGAAGACCCGATGTGGCTCCTGAGGGTAATCCATGCCGCTTTGCAGCACATTGAGCCCTTCCAGGATCAGGATGTCCGGCTGCTCCACCACCTTCTTCTCATGGGGAATGATGTCGTAGATAAGGTGGGAGTAAACCGGCGCTTCGACCTTCTCGTGACCAGCGCGGATGTTGGCGACAAACTCCACCAGATGGCGGATGTCGTAGGACTCAGGGAACCCCTTGCGGCGCATCAAGCCGCGCTCTTCCAGTACCTTGTTGGGATAGAGGAAGCCGTCGGTGGTGACCAGCTCCACCCGCGGGTGCTCCGGCCAGCGCTCCAGCAGGGCCTGCAGAATACGGGCCGTGGTACTTTTGCCCCCCGCCACGCTGCCGGCAATGCTGATGATATAGGTGCCCTTGCCGCGGGACTGGCCGAGGAACTGCTCCAGCACCCGGCTGCGACGCTGTTTGGCTTTGACATAGAGATTGAGCAGGCGGGAGAGAGGCAGATATATCTCTTCCACTTCCCGCAATGACACCTTCTCGTTGATCCCGCGCAGGGTCTGCAGATCGTGTTCGGTCAGGGTCAGGGGGACCGAATCGCGCAATAACGCCCATTGTTCGCGGGTGAATTGCAGATAGGGATTATGCTCTGTCGTCATGGTGTCATCACTGTTTCTTGGGCACGGCGACCATACACCAAGGGTGGGGGAGCGACAAGGGACGCAGCAGGATTGGCTTGTTTGCCCCCGCTTTTTTGCAAACTTCCCAGCAATAAAGCATATTTTGCCGGGTTCAATGGTTGCATCCCCCAAAACCTTACAATAAAATGCGCGACGCTTGACTGTCTGTCGTCTATTTGCCGTGCAAAAGCGATTAACACAACGGGTGCAAGCAGAATTACCGTTGTGACAATCTGGCGTCTGGAGGGGTTCCCGAGCGGCCAAAGGGATCAGACTGTAAATCTGACGGCTCTGCCTTCGAAGGTTCGAATCCTTCTCCCTCCACCATATTTCTCTGCGGTTTGAGTTCTTTGGGTTAGAGAAATGCGGGCATCGTATAATGGCTATTACCTCAGCCTTCCAAGCTGATGATGCGGGTTCGATTCCCGCTGCCCGCTCCAAAATGCTGATATGGCTCAGGCGTTAGCAGAGCCGCACCCTAGGGTGAGTTCGGCAAGCGAACCAGCCATCAGTACCTCTCTCTTTCCCACCAGATTCAAATCCATCATATAAACTGTTCTGTGGTTAGCTTGCCACCGCGTACTCAGCGTTAGTTTAGAGGGACGATCATGTCTAAAGAAAAATTTGAGCGTAATAAACCGCACGTTAACGTGGGTACCATCGGCCACGTTGACCACGGTAAAACCACCCTGACTGCAGCTATCACCAACGTGCTGGCCAAGCACTTCGGTGGTAAAGCTTTCGCCTTCGACCAGATCGACAAGGCACCGGAAGAGCGTGAGCGTGGTATCACCATCAACACCTCCCACGTAGAATACGACACCGCTACCCGTCACTACGCCCACGTAGACTGCCCGGGTCACGCCGACTACGTTAAAAACATGATCACCGGTGCTGCCCAGATGGACGGCGCGATCCTGGTAGTAGCAGCGACTGACGGCCCGATGCCGCAGACTCGTGAGCACATCCTGCTGGGTCGTCAGGTAGGCGTTCCGTACATCATCGTGTTCATGAACAAGTGTGACATGGTAGATGACGAAGAGCTGCTGGAACTGGTCGAGATGGAAGTTCGCGAACTGCTGTCCGAGTACGACTTCCCGGGTGATGACCTGCCGGTAGTCCGTGGTTCTGCACTGAAAGCGCTGGAAGGCGAAGCTCAGTGGGAAGAGAAGATCCTGGAACTGGCTGGCCACCTGGACAGCTACATTCCGGAGCCGGAGCGTGCGATTGACCAGCCGTTCCTGATGCCTATCGAAGACGTATTCTCTATCGCTGGCCGTGGTACCGTAGTAACCGGTCGTGTAGAGCGCGGTATCGTTAAAGTTGGTGAAGAAGTGGAAATCGTTGGTATCAAAGATACCACCAAGACCACCTGTACCGGCGTTGAAATGTTCCGTAAGCTGCTGGACGAAGGTCGTGCAGGCGAGAACATCGGTGCACTGCTGCGTGGCGTGAAGCGTGAAGACGTAGAGCGTGGTCAGGTACTGGCCAAGCCGGGCACCATCAAGCCGCACACCAAGTTTGAATCTGAAGTGTACGTACTGTCCAAAGAAGAAGGTGGTCGTCATACCCCGTTCTTCAAAGGCTACCGTCCGCAGTTCTACTTCCGTACTACCGACGTGACCGGTACCATCGAACTGCCGGAAGGCGTAGAGATGGTAATGCCGGGCGACAACATCAAGATGGTTGTTACCCTGATTGCGCCGATCGCGATGGACGACGGCCTGCGTTTCGCTATCCGTGAAGGTGGCCGTACCGTAGGTGCTGGTGTTGTAGCTAAAGTTATCGCTTAATCTTTGGCTTACATAAATAAAGCAAAGCCCCTATAATAGGGGCTTTCTTATGCAGGGGCGTAGTTCGAATTGGTAGAACAGCGGTCTCCAAAACCGATGGTTGCGGGTTCGAGTCCTGCCGCCCCTGCCATATACCTCGTCTCGTACGGGGCTTTTGTGTCTTTGGTTACGTCAGATACAGGTGGGTTGTATGAGTGTTAGTTCTGAGAGCCAGGGCGGAAGCAAGGATACCCTGCTTTGGGGCCTGGTTTTCATTATCCTGGCGGCCGCTGTAGTGGGTAATTACCTGCTCAACGATGTTGTCGCTGCCGTCCGCGCCCTGGGTGTGGTCGTTGTCATTGCTGCTGCCGGTGCAGTAGCCCTGCAAACCACCAAGGGAAAGGCAACACTGGCATTCGCCCGTGAGTCTCGCCTGGAAGTCCGCAAGGTCGTATGGCCGACCCGTCAGGAAGCCATTCAGACAACCCTGATTGTGCTGGCGGTGACCGCCGTGATGGGGCTGCTGCTGTTCGTTCTGGACGGTGCCTTGGTCTGGTTGGTCAACCTGATTACCGGTGTGTAAGGATAAGCCATGACTGAACAACGTGAACAACGTATGAGATGGTATGTCGTGCAGGCTTTTTCCGGCTATGAAGGCCGTGTAGCCAAGTCCCTGCGCGAACATATCAAGATGCATGGCATGGAAGACATGTTCGGTGAGGTACTGGTCCCGACCGAAGAAGTGGTCGAGATGCGTGCTGGCCAGAAGCGCAAGAGTGAGCGCAAGTTTTTCCCGGGTTATGTCCTGGTCCAGATGATCATGGATGAAACCACATGGCACCTGGTGCGTAACGTACCGCGCGTCATGGGCTTCATCGGCGGTACTTCCGACCGTCCGGCACCGATCTCCGACAAAGAGGCCGATGCCATCCTGAACCGTCTGCAGGATGCCCACGACAAGCCGCGCCCGAAAACCCTGTTTGAACCGGGTGAAATGGTGCGGGTTGCCGATGGTCCGTTTGCCGACTTCAACGGTACCGTTGAAGAGGTCGATTATGAGAAGAGCCGCGTGAAGGTCTCTGTACTGATCTTCGGTCGTTCTACTCCTGTTGAACTGGATTTTGGTCAGGTCGAAAAAGGCTGATTGAATTCTGTACGTTTAACGGTTGTCAGGGGCAGCGAATATCTCTATAATTCGCTGCCCCTTTATTAGTTGGGGAGCCGTTTGCAGGAGCAAGTCTCCGAGGCGCTAGAACCCATTTTTGAGGTATTTTCCTAATGGCTAAGAAAGTCACAGCTTATATCAAGCTGCAGGTTGCTGCTGGTGCAGCCAACCCGTCTCCTCCCGTTGGTCCTGCACTGGGTCAACACGGTGTTAACATCATGGAATTCTGTAAGGCGTTCAACGCTCGTACAGAGAAGCTGGAAAAAGGTTCACCGACTCCGGTCGTGATCACCGTTTACAGCGACCGTTCCTTCACCTTCGAAACCAAGACTCCGCCTGCGTCCTTCCTGCTGAAGAAAGCTGCTGGCATCAAGTCTGGTTCTTCCAAGCCGAACAAAGACAAGGTTGGTAAGGTGACCGTAGCCCAGCTGCAAGAAATCGCCAAGACCAAAGAGCCGGATATGACTGGTGCCGATCTGGATGCAAAAGTACGTTGCATCGCAGGCTCCGCTCGTTCCATGGGTCTGGTAGTGGAGGATTAAGACAATGGCTAAACTTTCCAAGCGTATGCGCGTTATTCGCGAAAAAGTTGACGGTACCAAAGAGTACTCCATCAACGAAGCCATTGCCCTGCTGAAAGAACTGGCTACCGCCAAGTTCGTTGAAAGCGTTGACGTTGCTGTCAACCTGGGTATCGACGCTCGTAAATCTGACCAGAACGTACGTGGTGCTACTGTACTGCCGCACGGTACCGGTCGTGATGTACGCGTTGCCGTATTTACCCAAGGTGCAAACGCCGAAGCAGCTAAAGCTGCCGGTGCTGACCTGGTAGGTATGGATGACCTGGCCGATCTGGTTAAGAAAGGCGAGATGAACTTCGACGTAGTTATCGCATCCCCGGATGCCATGCGCGTTGTTGGTCAACTGGGTCAAATCCTGGGCCCGCGCGGCCTGATGCCGAACCCGAAAGTTGGTACTGTAACTCCTAACGTTGCCGAAGCTGTCAAGAACGCCAAGGCTGGTCAGGTTCGTTACCGTAACGACAAGAATGGTATCATCCATACCACTCTGGGTAAGGTTTCTTTCAACGAAGTTCAGCTGAAAGAAAACTTGGAAGCTCTGCTGGTTGCCCTGAAAAAAGGCAAGCCCTCTTCCGCCAAAGGTCAATTCATCAAGAAAGTCAGCATCTCCACCACCATGGGTGCAGGTGTTGCCGTAGACCAAGCTTCTCTGGAAGCTCAGGCCTAATTGATGGGTTTTACAAGGCGCAAAATTTAATCTATAATTTTGCGCCTTGATTGGTTGGGGGTTTCGACCTCCGTCCAAGACCGCAGGAGGCTTCAAAGCCTTAATGTTTCCTGCGTAGACGGTGCCGGAAACCCAGCGAGAAAGATTCTTTCTCTTCTGGAATCCTGCTACCGCATCGTTCCCCTCTGTTGTAAAGGTAGGGGGGATGTGTCAGTACTGGGTCAATAGACCCGGATTCAATCCAGGAGTTAAGCCAATGGCATTGGGACTCGAAGACAAAAAGGCAATTGTTGCTGAAGTCAACGAAGCTGCCAAAGGCGCTCTTTCTGCAGTTGTTGCCGATTCTCGCGGTGTAACTGTAGACAAGATGACCGTCCTGCGTAAAACCGCTCGTGAAGCCGGTGTGTACATGCGCGTTGTGCGTAACACCCTGCTGCGTCGCGCGGTAGAAGGCACCGAATACGAGTGCCTGAACGACGCATTTACCGGTCCTACCTTGATTGCTTTCTCTAACGAACACCCGGGCGCTGCCGCTCGTCTGTTCAAAGAGTTTGCCAAAGCGAACCAAAAGTTCGAAATCAAGGCTGGCGCTTTTAACGGTGAGTTTATCGCCGCAGCACAAATTGATCGTCTGGCCACGCTGCCGACTTACGAAGAAGCAATTGCGAAGTTGATGGCGACTATGAAAGAAGCCTCTGCTGGCAAGCTGGTTCGTACTATCGCTGCTGTTCGCGACCAGAAACAAGCTGCTGCTTGATTCTCGCCTATTTAGGCTGTTTGAGTTTATTCAACATCAGGAATTTTTGTCATGTCTATCACTAAAGACCAAATCATCGAAGCCGTTGCTTCCATGTCCGTAATGGAAGTTGTTGAGCTGATCGAAGCTATGGAAGAGAAGTTCGGTGTTTCTGCCGCTGCTGCCGTAATGGCTGGCCCTGCTGCTGCTGAAGCAGTAGAAGAGAAGACCGAGTTCGACGTAGTTCTGACTGCTGCTGGCGCCAACAAAGTTGCCGTTATCAAAGCCGTTCGTGGCGCTACCGGTCTGGGCCTGAAAGAAGCCAAAGATCTGGTAGAAGCTGCTCCGGCTAACCTGAAGGAAGGCGTGTCCAAGGACGAAGCTGAAGCTCTGAAGAAAGAGCTGGAAGCTGCCGGTGCTTCTGTTGAGATCAAATAATCTGCATTTATGTAGATTAGCCTGATAAAACAGGCTAGGGCTGGTGAATTTTTGTTCACCAGCCTTTTTGCGCTGTAGACTGAGAGCATTTCACACCGTTTACGACTCTCGGTGCACCAGCAATCCGGACTGTCTTCTTTCGTCCGGGCCAACACAAAACGGTGTTGAGACAGAGCTGTCCCGCGGGACAGAGTGGGTCACTTATCAGCGAGCTGAGGAACCCTATGGTTTACTCTTATACCGAAAAAAAACGCATTCGTAAGGACTTCGGTAAGCGAGACCAGGTACTGGACACGCCTTATCTGTTGTCCATTCAGCTGGACTCCTTCAAGCAGTTCATCGAGGCTGACCCGGAAGGTGAATATGGCCTAGAGGCCGCTTTCCGTAGCGTTTTCCCGATCACCAGTTACTCCGGTAGTGCTGAGCTTCAGTATGTCAGCTATCGCCTGGGTGAGCCGGTATTTGACGTAAAAGAATGCCAGATCCGTGGAGTGACCTACTCCGCGCCGCTGCGTGTCAAGCTTCGTATGGTTCTGTACGACCGTGAAGCAGCTGCCGGCACCGTCAAAGACATCAAGGAACAAGAAGTATACATGGGCGAAATTCCGCTCATGACCGAGAATGGCACCTTTGTTATCAATGGTACCGAGCGGGTTATCGTCTCCCAGCTGCATCGCAGCCCGGGCGTCTTCTTCGACCACGATAAAGGCAAAACTCATTCATCCGGTAAGGTACTGTATAACGCTCGCGTTATCCCCTACCGTGGCTCCTGGCTGGACTTCGAGTTCGATGCGAAAGACAACCTGTTTGTCCGTATCGACCGTCGTCGCAAACTGCCAGCATCCATTATTCTGCGCGCCCTGGACTTCACTTCCGAACAAATCCTGGCCACCTTCTTCGAGACCATCGGTTTTGAAGTAAAAGATGGCAAGTTGATGATGGATCTGGTGCCGGAGCGTCTGCGTGGTGAAACTGCGACCTTTGACATCGTGGCCAATGGCGCCGTGGTGGTTGAGACCGGTCGTCGTGTGACTGCGCGTCACATCCGTCAGTTGGAAAAAGACGCCGTTACCCAGATTGAGGTACCGGTTGAGTATGTTGTTGGCAAAGTTGCTGCCAAGGACTACGCACATCCGCAAACTGGCGAGATGGTCGTGACCGCCAACCAGGCGCTGAGCCTGGAAGCGATCGCCAACCTGTCCCAAGCCGGCTTCAAGCATTTCGAGGTTCTGTTCACCAACGAACTGGATCACGGTGCCTACATGTCCGAGACCCTGCGTGTCGACTCCAGCTCCAACCGTTTGGAAGCGCTGGTCGAGATCTATCGCATGATGCGTCCGGGCGAGCCGCCTACTCGCGAAGCTGCAGAACAGCTGTTCGAAAACCTGTTCTTCTCCGCCGAGCGTTACGACCTGTCTACCGTAGGTCGGATGAAGTTCAACCGCCGTCTGGGTCGTGAAGACGAGACTGGCGCGGGTGTGCTGACCAAAGACGACATCGTCGATGTGATGAAGCGCCTGATCGACATCCGTAACGGTAACGACGAAGTGGACGATATCGACCACCTGGGTAACCGTCGTATCCGTTCTGTCGGTGAAATGGCTGAAAACCAGTTCCGCGTCGGTCTGGTGCGTGTCGAGCGTGCGGTCAAGGAGCGTCTCTCCCTGGGCGACCTGGACACCCTGATGCCGCAGGATCTGATCAACGCCAAGCCGATCTCCGCCGCAGTCAAAGAGTTCTTTGGTTCCAGCCAGCTGTCCCAGTTTATGGACCAGAACAACCCGCTCTCCGAAGTGACCCACAAGCGTCGTATCTCCGCGCTGGGCCCGGGCGGTTTGACTCGTGAGCGTGCCGGCTTTGAAGTCCGAGACGTACACCCGACTCACTACGGTCGTCTGTGCCCTATCGAGACTCCTGAAGGTCCGAACATCGGCCTGATCAACTCTCTGTCCGTGTACTCTCGTACCAACGAGTACGGTTTCCTCGAGACCCCGTACCGCAAGGTCATTGACGGTGTGATCACCGACGAAGTGGACTACCTGTCTGCTATTGAAGAAGGCAAGTACGTGATCGCACAGGCTAACGCCGCGACCACCGAAGATGGCCGTCTGAAAGATGAATTGATCCCGTGCCGTCACAAAGGTGAATCCACCTTTATGAACGCCGACCAGATCCAGTATATGGACGTGAGCCCGCAGCAGATCGTATCTGTGGCAGCGGCTCTGATCCCGTTCCTGGAACACGATGACGCGAACCGCGCATTGATGGGTTCAAACATGCAACGTCAGGCTGTACCGACTCTGCGTGCTGACAAGCCGCTGGTAGGTACCGGTATGGAACGCGCTGTGGCCGTTGACTCCGGTGTAACCGTAGTAGCCAAGCGTGGCGGCGTAATCGACTATGTCGATGCCTCCCGCATCGTCCTGAAGGTCAATGAAGATGAGCTGATGCCAGGCGAAGCCGGTATCGACATCTACAACCTGACCAAATACACCCGTTCCAACCAGAACACCTGTATCAACCAGCGTCCTTGTGTGATGTTGGGTGAGCCGGTCATGGCTGGCGACGTACTGGCTGACGGCCCGTCCACCGATCTGGGTGAACTGGCGCTGGGTCAGAACATGCGCGTAGCGTTCATGCCGTGGAACGGTTACAACTTCGAAGACTCGATCCTGGTGAACGAGCGTGTTGTTCAGGAAGATCGCCTGACCACCATCCATATCCAGGAACTGGCCTGTATCTCCCGTGACACCAAGCTGGGTCCGGAAGAGATCACTGCTGACATCCCGAACGTGGGTGAAGCCGCTCTGTCCAAGCTGGACGAGTCCGGTATCGTCTACGTGGGTGCTGAAGTGAAGGGCGGCGACATTCTGGTCGGTAAGGTAACCCCGAAAGGTGAAACCCAGCTGACGCCGGAAGAGAAGCTGCTGCGCGCCATCTTCGGTGAGAAGGCGTCCGATGTGAAGGACTCCTCTCTGCGTGTACCGAACGGTGTGTACGGTACCGTGGTTGACGTGCAAGTCTTTACCCGCGATGGCGTGGAAAAAGACAAGCGCGCCAAAGAAATCGAAGAAATGCAGCTGAAGGAAGCGAAGAAGGACTTGACCGAAGAGTTCAAGATCCTGGAAGACGGCATTTTCGGCCGCTCCCGCAACCTGCTGCTGGCCGCCGGTTACAGCGAAGATCGTCTGAACAAGCTCGATCGCTCCAAGTGGTTTGAACTGGCCATCGAAGACGAAGGCAAGCAGACCGAACTGGAACAGATCGCTGAACAGCACGTTGAGCTGAAAGCCGAGTTCGATAAGAAATTCGAGAACAAGCGTCGCAAGATTATCCAAGGTGATGATCTGGCGCCGGGCGTACTGAAAATCGTCAAGGTTTATCTGGCAGTCAAGCGTCGCATCCAGCCGGGTGACAAGATGGCGGGCCGTCACGGTAACAAGGGTGTTATCTCCAAGATCTGTCCGGTCGAGGATATGCCTCATGACGAGTTCGGCCGTCCGGTCGACATCGTACTGAACCCGCTGGGCGTACCATCCCGTATGAACATCGGTCAGATCCTCGAAGTGCACCTGGGCCTTGCGGCCAAGGGTATCGGCGAGAAGATCGATCGCATGGTCAAAGAGCAGCGCGAGCTGCACGAGATGCGAAACTTCCTGCAACAGGTCTATGACCTGGGCGAGAAGGACACCCAGCAAGTGAACATCGCCGAACTGTCTGATGACGACGTACGTACCCTGGTGGGTAACCTGCGTAAGGGTCTGCCGGTTGCTACTCCAGTGTTTGATGGTGCCAAAGAGCGCGAAATCAAAGCCCTGCTGAAGCTGGCCGATCTGCCGGAATCCGGTCAGATTGATCTGTTCGATGGCCGTACCGGTAACCGCTTCGAGCGTAAAGTAACCGTTGGTTACATGTACATGCTCAAGCTGAACCACTTGGTCGACGACAAGATGCACGCGCGTTCTACCGGTTCTTACAGCCTGGTTACCCAGCAGCCGCTGGGTGGTAAGGCTCAGTTCGGTGGTCAGCGTTTCGGTGAGATGGAAGTGTGGGCCCTGGAGGCTTACGGTGCGGCATATACCCTGCAGGAAATGCTGACCGTCAAGTCTGACGATGTGAATGGCCGTACCAAGATGTATAAGAACATCGTGGATGGCGACCACCGTATGGAGCCGGGCATGCCCGAATCCTTCAACGTATTGCTGAAGGAAATCCGCTCTCTGGGTATCAACATCGAGCTGGACGAAGAGTAAGAGCTCGCTCTTATTGTTCGAGAATTGACGTGGGCGCCCCGCTGTTTTGGCAGCCGGGGCGCCGAGGTTAGACTCCTGACAGGGGAAACACGTGAAAGACTTACTCAAGTTTTTGAAGGCTCAGACCAAGACCGAAGAGTTTGACAGTATCAAGATCGGTCTGGCCTCTCCTGACATGATCCGCTCCTGGTCATTCGGTGAGGTCAAAAAGCCTGAGACCATCAACTACCGGACTTTCAAGCCGGAGCGTGATGGTCTTTTCTGCGCCCGTATCTTCGGACCGGTGAAGGACTACGAGTGTCTGTGCGGCAAGTACAAGCGCCTGAAACACCGTGGTGTGATCTGTGAGAAGTGCGGCGTTGAAGTGACCCAGACCAAGGTCCGTCGTGAGCGTATGGGCCACATCGAGCTGGCCAGCCCGACTGCCCACATCTGGTTCCTGAAGTCCCTGCCGTCCCGTATCGGTCTGCTGCTGGACATGACCCTGCGCGACATCGAGCGCGTGCTCTACTTCGAATCTTTCGTAGTTATCGAGCCGGGCATGACCAACCTCGAACGCAGCCAGATGCTCTCTGAAGAGCAGTACTTGGATGCGCTGGAAGAGTGGGGCGATGAATTTGACGCCAAGATGGGTGCCGAAGCAATCCTGGCATTGCTGCGCGCTATCGATCTGGAAGGTGAAGTCAAAACCATGCGTGAGGAGCTGGATCAAACCAACTCCGAGACCAAGCGCAAGAAGACCACCAAGCGTCTGAAGCTGATGGAAGCTTTCCTGCAGTCCGGCAACAAGCCGGAGTGGATGATCATGACAGTGCTGCCTGTGCTGCCGCCGGACCTGCGTCCGCTGGTACCGCTGGACGGCGGCCGTTTCGCGACTTCCGATCTGAACGATCTGTACCGTCGCGTGATCAACCGTAACAACCGCTTGAAGCGTCTGCTGGATCTGGCTGCTCCGGACATCATCGTGCGCAACGAAAAGCGTATGCTGCAAGAGTCCGTCGATGCCCTGCTGGATAACGGCCGTCGCGGTCGTGCCATCACCGGTTCCAACAAGCGCCCGCTGAAATCCCTGGCCGACATGATCAAGGGTAAGCAGGGTCGTTTCCGTCAGAACCTGCTCGGTAAGCGTGTCGACTACTCCGGTCGTTCCGTTATCACCGTAGGCCCGACTCTGCGTCTGCATCAGTGCGGTCTGCCGAAGAAGATGGCGTTGGAACTGTTCAAGCCGTTCATCTATGGCAAGCTGGAAACCCGCGGTCTGGCGACCACTATCAAGGCCGCCAAGAAGATGGTGGAGCGCGAGGAAGCTGTCGTTTGGGATATCCTGGACGAAGTGATCCGCGAACACCCGGTTCTGCTGAACCGTGCACCGACTCTGCACCGTCTGGGTATCCAGGCATTCGAACCGACTCTGGTCGAAGGCAAGGCAATCCAGCTGCACCCGCTGGTTTGTGCTGCGTATAACGCGGACTTCGATGGTGACCAGATGGCTGTTCACGTACCGCTGACCCTGGAAGCCCAGCTGGAAGCGCGTGCGCTGATGATGTCTACCAACAACATCCTGTCGCCTGCATCCGGTGAGCCGATCATCGTTCCTTCTCAGGACGTGGTCTTGGGTCTGTACTACATGACCCGCGCCCGCATCAATGCGAAGGGTGAAGGTATGGTGCTGTCCGGCCCGAAAGAGGCCGAGAAAGTGTACCGTGCCGGTCTGGCCGACCTGCATGCTCGCGTCAAGTGCCGCATCACCGAGTACGTGAAGAACGAAGCCGGTGAACTGGTTGCCAAGACCGAGATGAAGAACACCACCGTTGGTCGTGCGATCCTGAGCCTGATCCTGCCGAAAGGCATGGAATACGCCCTGATCGACGAGCCGAAGGTGCTGACTGCTGCAGAACAGGCTGATCTGGATGCCAATCCGCAGAACTGGATCAAGTGCGTATCCAACAAGGCGCTGGGCAAAAAGCTCATCTCCCGTCTGCTGAACACCTGCTATCGCAAGCAGGGCCTGAAGGACACCGTTATCTTCGCTGACCAGCTGATGTATACCGGTTTCCACTACGCGGCCCTGTCCGGTGCTTCCGTTGGTATCGATGACATGGTCATCCCGGATGCCAAGAAAGACATCATCGCAGCAGCCGAAGCCGAAGTTGCCGAGATCCAGGACCAGTTCCTGTCAGGTCTGGTAACTGCGGGCGAGCGTTACAACAAGGTTATCGATATCTGGGCCAGCGCCAACGAGCGCGTCTCCAAGGCCATGATGGAGAACTTGTCCAAAGAGCGTAACGTCAACTCGCTGGGTGAAGAAGAAGAGCAGGCCTCGTTCAACAGCATCTTTATGATGGCCGACTCTGGTGCGCGTGGTTCCGCCGCCCAGATCCGTCAGCTGGCCGGTATGCGTGGCCTGATGGCCAAGCCAGATGGCTCCATCATCGAGACCCCGATCATCGCGAACTTCCGCGAAGGTCTGAACGTACTGCAGTACTTTATCTCTACCCACGGTGCTCGTAAGGGTCTGGCGGATACTGCACTGAAGACTGCGAACTCCGGTTACCTGACTCGTCGTCTGGTAGACGTGGCGCAGGACATGGTGATCACCGAGGACGATTGCGGCACTACCGACGGTCTGTGGATGACTCCTCTGATCGAGGGTGGCGACGTGGTCGAGCCGCTGCGTGAGCGCGTGCTGGGTCGTGTGGTGGCAGAAGATGTCATCAAGCCGGGTACCGAGGACGAGATCCTGGTTGCTCGCAACACCCTGCTCGACGAGCAACTGTGTGACCTGCTGGAACGCAACTCCGTTGACCGTGTGAAGGTACGTTCTGCCATCACCTGTGAAACCGACTTCGGTAACTGTGCTCACTGCTACGGCCGTGATCTGGCCCGTGGTCACCTGGTTAACAAGGGTGAGGCTGTCGGTGTTATCGCCGCCCAGTCCATCGGTGAACCGGGTACCCAGCTGACGATGCGTACGTTCCACATCGGTGGTGCTGCATCTCGTGCCGCTGCTGAAAGCAGCATCCAGGTCAAGAACACAGGTACCATCAAGCTGCAGAACGCCAAGTTCGTTCACAACAGCGATGACAAACTGGTTATCACCTCACGTTCTACCGAACTGACCATCATGGACGACATGGGCCGTACCAAGGAGAGCCACAAGCTGCCTTACGGTTCTGTGCTGGAAGTGAAGGACGGCCAGGCCGTGAGTGCTGGCGAGACCGTTGCCAATTGGGATCCGCACACCCACCCGATCATCACCGAAGTGGCAGGTCGCCTGCAGTTCGAACACATGATCGATGGTGTGACCATCACTCGTCAGACCGACGAGCTGACCGGTCTCTCTTCTATCGTTGTTCTGGACGTCAACGAGCGTCCGAGCGCCGGTAAAGAGATGCGTCCGACCGTTAAACTGGTCGACCTGAACGGCAAAGACGTGATGATCCCGGGTACCGATGTCGCCGCCCAGTACTTCCTGCCGGGCAAGGCGATCGTGAACCTGGAAGATGGTGCCAACGTGGGCGTGGGTGACGCGGTAGCGCGTATCCCGCAAGAGTCCGGCGGTACCAAGGACATCACCGGTGGTCTGCCGCGCGTTGCGGATCTGTTCGAAGCACGTCAACCGAAGGAACCGGCAATTCTGGCCGAGATCTCCGGTACCATCTCCTTCGGGAAAGAGACCAAGGGCAAGCGCCGTCTGGTCATCACCCCGACCGATGGTGGCAACGTCTACGAAGAGATGATTCCGAAGTGGCGTAACCTGAACGTGTTCGAAGGTGAAAAAGTTGAGAAGGGTGAAGTGCTGGCGGACGGTCCCGAGTCTGCTCACGACATCCTGCGTCTGCGCGGTATCAGCCCGGTCGCCAACTACATCGCCAACGAAGTGCAGGACGTTTACCGTCTGCAAGGCGTTAAGATCAACGACAAGCACATCGAAGTCATCGTTCGTCAGATGCTGCGCAAGTGCGAGATCCTGAGCGCTGGCGATACCGATCTGATCGAAGGCGAGCAGGTTGAAGTGGCTCGTGTGAAGATTGCCAACCGTAAGCTGGTTGCCGAGGGCAAGACCCCTGCGACCTACCGTCATGTACTGATGGGTATTACCAAGGCATCTCTGAGCACCGAGTCCTTCATCTCCGCGGCTTCCTTCCAGGAAACCACTCGCGTTCTGACCGAAGCCGCCGTTGGTGGTAAGCGTGATGAACTGCGTGGTCTGAAAGAGAACGTCATCGTGGGTCGTCTGATCCCGGCTGGTACCGGCTTTGCCTACCACCACAGCCGGATCAACCAGCGTGCCGCCGCAGCTCGTGCTGTTGGTACCCCGCAGGTGACCGCTGATGAGGCGGAGCAGAACCTGGCGGATCTGCTGAACGCAGCCGGTAGCTTCGACGAAGAGTAACTCGTCATCTGTGATTAAAAAGGGCTCCTTCAAGGAGCCCTTTTTGTTGGCCAATTCCTCGGCAAAGGTAGACGCAGCGCGGGTTTCAGGATGATCCAGAGCAAAGTTGTAGAGTAAAAAATCAAAAAAAGTTGACTTTACTCCCCTGCAATTTAAAACTCGGGAAAGTTGAATGGTTATTACAGGGGTAGAACATGACTGTCGGTATCGAGGAAGCCATGCTTCCCGAAGAACAGCTGATCAGCCGCACTTTTACAGATGAAGACAGGGAATTGTTGCGCTCATACGATGGGCTCATCGATGGCTTGGCCGAGCTGTTCGGCAAGCATTGTGAAGTGGTTCTCCACTCCCTGGAAAATCTGCACGAGTCGGTGATCAAGATCGCCAACGGCTTCAATACCGGACGCACCCTCGGGGCGCCCATCACCGATCTCGCCCTGCGCATGCTCAAAGACATCGAGAGCACCGGTCAGGATTACACCCAGAGCTATTTCGCTCGCAGCCGTACCGGCGCGCTGATGAAGTCGAGCACCATCGCCATTCGCAACAGCGAGCGGCAAGTTGTGGGGCTTATCTGCATCAACCTGCACATCAATGCGCCTTTCCACGAGTTCGTGGCCGAATTTTTCCCGACGCCCCAGCAGGCGGCGCGTCAGTCACCAGAGACCTTCGCCAACAGCGTGGAAGAGCTTGTTGCCCAGACGGTGGATAACACCATCGACGAGATCAATCGTGATCCCACCGTGGCCAACAATGCCAAGAACCGCTTCATCGTGACCCAGCTGTTCGAGAAGGGCATTTTCGACATCAAGGATTCGATCAATCTGGTGGCGGACAAACTCAATATTTCAAAACATACCGTTTATCTTTACATCCGACAGCGCAAGCAGGGTGAAGACGAGAACGAGTAACTCATTCCAGAAGGGGATAGATTAATGGCTAAAGAAGTGATTGCAACCGACAAGGCGCCTGCCGCGATTGGTCCGTATGTTCAGGCTACCAAGGTTGGCGAGATGATCTTCACCTCCGGGCAAATCCCGCTCGATCCTGCCACCATGGAAATCGTGGCTGGCGGCATCGAAGAGCAGGCCGAACGGGTGATGAAGAACCTGGTTGCCGTGTTGCACGCTGCCGGTGCCGATGCCAGCAAAGTGGTCAAAACCACCTGCTTCCTGAGCGACATGAACAACTTCGTTGCCTTCAACCAGGTCTATGCCCGCTACTTTGGCGATGCGGCGCCAGCCCGCTCCTGCGTGGAGGTGGCCCGTCTGCCGAAAGATGTGCTGGTCGAGGTCGAGGCGATTGCCCATCTCTGATCAACAGATCGAATCAAGCCCCTCCTGGCAGGGGCTTTTTTGTTTTTGGCGTAAAATGGACCGGGTCAGCACAGGAGTCCTGCTATGAGTCTGAGTTTTGCCATCCTGGTCACGGGACCAGCCTATGGCACCCAATCGGCCAGCACCGCCTATCGTTTTGCCCGCACCCTGTTGGCGCAGGGGCATACCTTGTCCCACCTGTTCTTCTATCAGGACGGGGTCTGCAACGGCAACGGTTTGCATCTGCCTGCATCCGATGAGACTGACCTGGTGCGTCTGTGGCGAGAGCTGGCAGCAGAGCAGGGGATCCGTATCGACGTCTGCGTCGCCGCCGCCATGCGACGCGGTGTGCTCGATGAACAGGAAGCCAAGGGGGCAGGGCAGGCACACTTCAATCTGCAACCGCCATTTTGCCTGAGCGGTCTGGGCCAGTTGGCCGAGGCGGCGCTCACCGCCGATCGGTTGGTTCAGTTCTAGGGGGAGTCATGAACAAGAAAATCGCCTTTATATGCAGTCGTGGTCCCCATGGCCATGCCGCTGGCCGGGAAGGGTTGGATGCCCTGCTGGCCACCTCGGCCATGACTGATGAGCTGGCCCTCTTCCTGATTGGGGACGGTGTGTTGCAACTGCTCAAGGAGCAGCAACCTGCCGCCATTTTGCAGCGCCACTACGCGCCCACCTTCAAAATGCTGGAACTCTACGATATCGAAGAGGTCTATGTTTGTGCTGACTCGCTGGCAGAGCGTGGCGTGACCGTGGATGATCTGCTGATCCCGGTCGAGAGTCTGCCGCGCCAGGAACTGGCTCGGCGCTGGGCACAATGTTCGACTCACATCAGCTTTTGAGGTCTCCATGTTGCATCTGATATTGAACTCCCCCTTTCAGAGTCAGGCTCTGGCAGAGGCGCTCTCATACCTTCAGCCCGAGGATGAGCTGGTACTGATGCAGGATGCCGTGATTGCGGCATCGGCTCCCCAGTGGAGCGAGCGGCTGGCGGGTATCCCGTTGTATGTGATGCAGGAAGATCTGCAAGCCCGCGGTTTGCAACATCGGGTGGGCAATGTGCTCGATATGGCGGGTCTGGTGGCACTGATTGCGCAAAAAGGTTCCCCGCGCACCTGGGGTGGCTGAGAAGCACATTTCCAAGAAAATTCAAGGTGATATCGTGAAAGCAAACGGATCCGAATTGCCCTTTTGTGACGCAAATTGTATAAATCTTGACTCCCCAGACAACAGGGCATAAAATTTCGCGTCCCCGTATCTGCGGGGAGGTTTTTCCACACGTTTATGAAGTCATTATCAGGAGCCTTTTGATGGCAACTATTAACCAGTTGGTTCGCAAGCCACGCATCAAGCTCGTTGTGAAAAGCAACGTGCCGGCGCTGGAAGCGTGCCCTCAGAAGCGTGGCGTATGCACTCGTGTATATACCACCACCCCGAAGAAGCCTAACTCTGCACTGCGTAAAGTGTGCCGTGTACGTCTGACCAACGGCTTCGAAGTCACCTCCTACATCGGCGGTGAAGGTCACAACCTGCAAGAGCACTCTGTTGTTCTGATCCGTGGCGGTCGTGTAAAAGACTTGCCAGGTGTTCGTTATCACACCGTTCGTGGTGCGTTGGACTGTGCCGGTGTTAAAGACCGTAAGCAGGCTCGCTCCAAGTATGGCGTGAAGCGTCCTAAAGCTTAATGGTTCTCCGTTAAGTAAGGCCAAACGTTAATTCGTTTCTAGTTAGATAGCTTTCTAGTTTTGGGTAATCCCTGAAGTTACGGAGAATTTGAAATGCCAAGACGTCGTGTTGTTGGTCAGCGTAAAATCCTGCCAGATCCCAAGTTCGGATCAGAGCTGCTGGCTAAATTTGTCAACGTAGTAATGGTTGACGGTAAGAAATCTGTTGCAGAAGCCATTGTTTATGGCGCCCTGGACATCATTGCCACCAAATCTGGCAAAGAGCACCTGGCCGTATTCGAAGAAGCTCTGGATAACATTCGTCCGGCGGTCGAGGTTAAATCTCGTCGCGTCGGTGGTGCAACCTATCAGGTGCCGGTAGAAGTTCGTCCGGTACGTCGCAATGCCCTGGCAATGCGCTGGTTGGTTGATGCCGCTCGTAAACGTGGTGAAAAATCAATGGCTCAGCGTTTGGCTGGCGAGCTGCTGGATGCCGCTGAGAACAAGGGTTCGTCTGTCAAGAAACGTGAAGACGTACACCGTATGGCTGAAGCGAACAAGGCTTTCGCTCACTTCCGCTGGTAATCCGCTTGCGCAGGGTCTTTGGGCTCTGCGCACCTTTAATTATCTAGGGACAAGCGCCTTAGTAAGAGGATGACAATGGCTCGTACAACCCCCATTGAGCGTTATCGTAACATCGGTATCTCCGCTCACATTGACGCCGGTAAGACTACTACTACCGAGCGTGTACTGTTTTACACCGGTGTAAGCCACAAAATCGGTGAAGTTCACGATGGCGCTGCCACCATGGACTGGATGGAACAGGAACAAGAGCGTGGTATCACCATCACCTCCGCCGCGACCACTGCTTTCTGGTCCGGTATGGGTAAACAGTTCCAACCGCACCGTATCAACATCATCGATACCCCCGGCCACGTTGACTTTACTATCGAAGTAGAGCGCTCCATGCGTGTTCTGGACGGTGCCGTGATGGTTTACTGTGCCGTAGGTGGCGTACAGCCACAGTCTGAAACCGTATGGCGTCAGGCTAACAAGTACAAGGTTCCCCGTATCGCGTTCGTCAACAAGATGGACCGTACCGGTGCCAACTTCCTGCGTTGTGTTGAGCACATCAAGACCCGTCTGAAAGGCAACCCGGTTCCGCTTCAGCTGAACATCGGCTCTGAAGAGAACTTCAAGGGTGTTGTTGACCTGATCAAGATGAAGGCCATCAACTGGAATGAAGCTGATCAGGGCGTCACCTTCGACTACGAAGATGTGCCGGCCGAGCTGCTGGAACAGGCGCAAGAAATGCGCATGAATCTGGTTGAAGCCGCTGCTGAAGCGTCTGAAGACCTGATGGAAAAATACCTGGGCGGCGAAGAGCTGACCGAGGAAGAGATCAAGAAAGCTCTGCGTCAGCGCGTGCTGAACAACGAAATCATCCTGGTAACCTGTGGCTCCGCGTTCAAGAACAAGGGCGTACAGGCAATGCTGGATGCTGTTGTTGAGTACCTGCCTGCTCCGACCGACGTAGCTGCTATCGACGGCCTGAAGATGGACGGCGAGACCAAAGACGAGCGTCATGCTTCTGATGACGAGCCGTTCTCTGCTCTGGCGTTCAAGATCGCTACCGACCCGTTCGTTGGTAACCTGACCTTCTTCCGCGTCTACTCCGGTGTTGTTAACTCCGGTGACTCCGTGCTGAACTCCGTCAAGGACAAGCGCGAGCGTTTCGGCCGTATCGTTCAGATGCACGCCAACAAACGTGAAGAGATCAAAGAAGTTCGCGCAGGTGACATCGCTGCAGCCATCGGTCTGAAAGACGTGACCACTGGTGACACCCTGTGTGACGAAAAAGCGCCGATCATCCTCGAGCGTATGGAATTCCCGGAGCCGGTAATCTCCATCGCGGTTGAGCCGAAAACCAAGGCTGACCAGGAGAAGATGGGCCTGGCACTGGGCCGTCTGGCTCAGGAAGACCCGTCCTTCCGCGTATGGACTGACGAAGAGTCTGGCCAGACCATCATCGCCGGTATGGGTGAGCTGCACCTGGACATCATCGTTGACCGTATGCGTCGCGAGTTCAAGGTTGAAGCCAACGTAGGTAAGCCGCAGGTTGCCTACCGCGAAACCATCCGCGCCACCGTTAAAGACATCGAAGGCAAGCATGCCAAGCAGTCTGGTGGTCGTGGTCAGTACGGTCACGTTGTGATCGACATGTACCCGCTGGAAGAAGGCAAGGGTTACGAGTTCGTCAACGACATCAAAGGCGGTGTCATTCCTGGCGAATTCATCCCGGGCGTTGACAAAGGTATCCAGGAGCAGCTCAAATCTGGTCCGCTGGCTGGTTACCCGGTTATGGATCTGGGCGTGCGTCTGCACTTCGGTTCTTACCACGATGTCGACTCTTCCGAACTGGCGTTCAAAATCGCTGCTTCCATGGCATTCAAGGCTGGCTTCATGAAGGCCAACCCGGTTCTGCTCGAACCGATCATGAAAGTAGAAGTCGAAACTCCGGAAGATTACATGGGCGACGTTATCGGTGACCTGAACCGTCGTCGCGGCCTGATCGAAGGTATGGAAGACGGTCCGTCTGGCAAGATTGTTCGTGCCATGGTTCCGTTGGCCGAGATGTTCGGTTACGCCACTGACCTGCGTTCTGCCACTCAGGGGCGCGCCTCCTACGCAATGGAATTCGGTAAGTACGCTGATGCCCCGAACAACATTGCTCAGGCTGTGATCGAAGAGCGCAAATCCAAGTAATTTAAGATTCCCCGCCTACGACGGTAGGCGGGTTTAACCTAGAAGGACTACGTCGTGTCTAAAGAAAAATTTGAGCGTAATAAACCGCACGTAAACGTCGGCACCATCGGCCACGTTGACCACGGTAAAACCACCCTGACTGCAGCTATCACCAACGTGCTGGCCAAGCACTTCGGTGGTAAAGCTTTCGCCT